>LNAP01000324.1_pt1 | contig 54167 bp, 44 predicted proteins | sample 602601 | NCBI WGS metagenome assembly LNAP01 (sample SAMN02440304, study PRJNA202911) | soil metagenome | biome: Subtropical and temperate rainforests or woodlands; isolation source: soil samples (1 kg each in a 20% v/v slurry with milli Q water) were... ...
GAATCGCTTCGTTGTTCACGAAGTCGTACAGGACTTTGGCGACCTGCAGGCCACCGACTTGAACGCGCTCAGTCATTACTCGCCTCACTTGGTTCTTCTTTCAAATCTGTCGGATGCAATTTCTTGTAGTCCGGGTCGGCGGATACTACATGAAGCGCCGGGGAAAATCAGTCCGCTGAAAGTGGCGCTTTCCTGCCGCGCGGCGATGGCCGGTGGTGCCCGGCGCCGGCCGCTGCGCCGCTGCCTGCTATACCTAGAAAACGTCTTTTCATGCGAACCGCTTTGCGTCAAAGGAGCAGGCAATGGATCACCTCGTACTCACCGTCATCGCCGAGGATCAGCCCGGGCTGGTCGAGCGGCTGGCTCAGTGCATCGCCGAACATGGCGGTAACTGGCTGGAGAGCCGCATGTCGCGCATGGCCGGACAGTTCGCCGGTATCCTGCGGGTGGCGGTGCCGAGCGAAGCCCATGCCGCGCTCACCGCGGCGCTGCAGGGTTTGCAGGCGCAGGGCATTCGCGTGCTGCTGGCGCACAGCGGCAGCGAGCCGCCGACCAGCTGGCAGGAAATCGAGCTGGAGCTGGTCGGCAACGACCGTCCCGGCATCGTGCGCGACATCACCCGCCTGCTCGCTGAGCATGGCGTCAACCTGGAGAGCCTGGACACCGACGTGCTGTCGGCGCCGATGAGCGGCGAGCCGCTGTTCCGTGCCGAGGCGCGCCTGGCGGTGCCCAGCGAGCTGTCGCTGGAAGTCCTGCAAGGCCGCCTGGAAACCCTGGCCGACGACCTGATGGTGGAACTCAAGCTGCAAGCGCCGGAGTGAGCGGCGCGGTCGCGGTCAGGCCGTTGCGGTCTTGCGCATCAGCCGCCAGGTGTCGACGCTGTACACCGCCAGCCCCGCCCAGATGAAGAAGAACGCCAGCTGCTTGTCCGCCGGGAAGGGTTCGTCGAACAGCTGCACGGCGAGGATCAGCAACAGCGTCGGGGTGATGTACTGCAGAAACCCCAGCGTCGAGTAGGGCAGGTGACGCGCGGCGGCGTTGAAGCACAGCAGCGGGATCAGCGTCACCGGCCCGGCGGCCATCAGCCAGAGCGCTTCGCTGGTGCGCCACAGCGCCGGTTCGGTGCTCGCGCCGTTGCCGAAGAAGAACAGCCAGATCAGCGCCACCGGCAGCAGCAGCCAAGTTTCCACCACCAGCCCGGGCAGCGCCGCCACCGGCGCCTGTTTGCGCAACAGCCCATAGCTGCCGAAGCTCAGCGCCAGCGCGATGGAGATCCACGGAAACTCGCCCAGCGTCAGCAGCTGCAAGGCCACGCCGGCGGCCGCCATCGCCACTGCCAGCCACTGCAGCGGACGTAGCCGCTCGCGCAGCACGATCAGCCCGAGCAGCACATTGACCAGCGGATTGATGTAGTAGCCCAGGCTGGCCGCGACCATGTGGCCGTGGTTCACCGCCCAGACGTAGATCAGCCAGTTGCTCGCGATCAGCAGGCTGGAGATCGCCAGCACGCCGATGCGCCGCGGGTGTTCGAGCAGCTCGCGCAGCCAGCCGGGGTGGCGCCAGACCAGCAGCACCAGCGTGCCGAACAGCGCCGACCAGATCGCGCGCTGGGTGACGATCTCCAGTGCGCCGAACTGTTCGATGGATTTGAAGTACAGCGGGAACATGCCCCAGATGCCGAAGGTGACGAGCCCCAGCAGATAGCCTTTACGCAGGTCGGGGGTGGTCATGAAGTCCTTCTTCGGGGCGGCGGAAAGCGCTCTATTGTGCGCTTTTGTCGCAGTCCGAGAAAGCGCAGCGGCCGCCTTGCGCGCGCCGCCTGGCGGGGCGGCGGAACATGCCGGGACGGGGCGCGTCAGAACGGCATGGGCGAACGCCCGCGGTGGGAGATCACGCATGAATTTGCATGGCAGGGTCGCACTGGTGACCGGCAGTACCCAGGGCATCGGCCGCGGCATCGCCGTGCGTCTGGCGCAGGCCGGCGCCGATGTCGTCATCAACGGTCGCGAAGACGATGCCGACGCCCGCGAAAGCGCGGCGCAGGTCCGCGCCACCGGGCGCCGTGCCTGCATCGTCGCCGCCGACGTGTCCCGCGTGGAGGATTGCCAGCGGCTGGTGCGCGAGAGCGTGGCGCAGCTCGGGCGGCTGGACATCCTGGTCAATAACGCCGGCATCCAGACGCAGGCGGGCTTTCTCGACGCGAGCCTGGAGGATTACGAGCGGGTGCTGGCGGTCAACCTGCGCGGGCCGTTCTTCCTCGCCCAGGCTTTTGCCCGCCATCTGCGCGAGGCCGGCCACGGCGGGCGCATCATCAACAACAGCTCGGTGCACGAGGAGCTGCCGCATCCCAACTTCGCCAGCTACTGCGCCAGCAAGGGCGGGCTGAAGATGCTCATGCGCAACCTCGCCATCGAGCTGGCGCCGCTGGGCATCACCGTCAACAACGTCGCGCCCGGCGCCATCGAGACGCCGATCAACCGCAAGCTGTTGCAGCAGCCGGACAAGCTCGCCGGCCTGCTGCAGGACATTCCCGCGCGCCGGCTCGGCCAGCCGCGCGACATTGCCGGCGCGGTGGCCTTTCTCGCCTCGGACGAGGCCGATTACATCACCGGCACGACCCTGGTGATCGACGGCGGCCTGCTATGGAACTACCACGAGCAATGACCGACATCGCCCCCGCCTTCGAGCTTGCCGGCATGGCCGACAGCCTGACCCCGGCCGAGCGCTACGAGGAGTTGTTCGTCGCGGTGCAGATGCAGCGCGTGTTCGCCGACAGCAAGACCTTCGTCGATTGCGTGCCGTGCCGCGAGCCGCAGGCGATTCTCGACGACTACCGCGCACAGCGCGATGCCGCGGACTTCGACCTCGGCGCATTCGTGCACGCCAACTTCAGCCCGTACGAGTTGCCGCCGAAGGCGTTCGTCGCCAACCCGGACGACAGTCTGGCGGCGCACATCGATCGGCTGTGGCCGATCCTGACCCGCCAGCCGCGCGAGCATCCGCCGTTCTCCTCGCTGCTGCCGTTGCCGCACCCTTACGTGGTGCCGGGCGGACGCTTCACCGAGCTGTATTACTGGGACTCGTACTTCGCCATGCTCGGCCTCGACGAGAGCGGCCACTGCGAGCTGCTGCGCTCGATGGCCGATAACTTCGCCTACCTGATCGACACCTACGGCCACGTGCCCAACGGCAATCGCAGCTACTACCTCGGCCGCTCGCAGCCGCCGGTGTTCGCGCTGATGACCGAGCTGTTCGAGCAGACCGGCGTGCACCCCGCCACCGACTACCTGCCGCAGCTGCGCAAGGAATACGCCTTCTGGATGGACGGCGGCGCCGAGTTGCGTCCGGGCGAGGCGCACCGGCGCTGCGTGCGCCTGGCCGACGGCTGCCTGCTCAACCGCTACTGGGACGAACGCGACACGCCGCGTGAGGAGGCCTACCGCGAGGACGTCGAGACCGCGCGGCACTCCTCGCGTCCGGCGCATGAGGTGTACCGCCACCTGCGTGCCGCGGCCGAGTCCGGCTGGGATTTCAGCTCGCGCTGGCTGGACGATCCGTGTCGCCTGGCAAGCATCCGCACCACCTGCATCCTGCCGGTCGATCTCAATGCGCTGCTCTACCACCTGGAGCGGCAGATCGCCCGGCTCTGCGCGGTAGAGGGGCTGCGTCGCGATGCCGGGCAGTTTCACGACTATGCCGAGCGGCGGCGCACGGCGATGCAGCGCCATATGTGGAACGACGTCGGCGGCGCCTACTTCGACTACGACTGGGCGCGCCAGCGCCAGCGCGACAACCTCACCGCCGCCACGCTGATGCCGCTGTTCGTCCAGCTGGCCGACCCGCGACAGGCGGCGCGCGTGGCAGAGGTGGTGCGCACGCGGCTGCTGGCACCCGGCGGCCTGCGCACGACCGAGGTGTATGGCAGCGGCGAGCAATGGGACTGTCCCAACGGCTGGGCGCCGCTGCAGTGGATCGCCATTCGCGGCCTGCAGCACTACGGCCATGACGCGCTGGCGCTGGATATCGAGGAGCGCTGGTTGACCATCGTCAGCCACCTGTTCGAGCGCGAGAACAAGCTGGTGGAGAAATACGTGCTGCGGCCCTGTACCGAGCACGCCGGTGGCGGCGAGTATCCGCTACAGGACGGTTTCGGCTGGACCAACGGCGTCACGCGCAAGCTCATGCAGCAGGACCCCAGCCATCAGGCCAACCGCTGCCGGGCCGGGCACTGTCGCCCATCGCCCTAGGACATCTGGCGCGATGGTTGCGCGCAATCTCCTTACAAATGCAATGGATCAATAGTTATCGTACAACTGCTGGGCTATGATGACGGTTGCTTCCGCTTCTCAGAGATCGCCGTCCATGGATAACCAGAGCGCCCAGCCACGCGCCCGTCGCAAACACCGCAGCCTCGCCCAGGAGCTGGTCGCCGAACTGTCGCAGCAGATCCGCGACGGCATGTTGAAGCGCGGCGACAAGCTGCCGACCGAGTCCGCCATTATGCAGACGCAGGGTGTGAGTCGCACGGTGGTGCGCGAGGCGATCTCGCGCCTGCAGGCCTCGGGCCTGGTGGAAACGCGGCACGGCATCGGCACCTTCGTGCTGGATACCCCGAGCACCACCGGGCTGCGCATCGACCCGGCGACTATCGGCACCCTGCGCGACCTGCTGGCGATTCTCGAGCTACGCATCAGTCTGGAAGTGGAATCGGCCGGGCTGGCTGCGCAGCGTCGCTCGCCCGAGCAACTGGCGGCGATGCGCGCCTTTCTCGATCAGCTCAACCAGAGCGCGGCGCACTCCAGCGATGCGGTGTCATCGGATTTCCAGTTCCATCTGCAGATCGCCGAAGCCACCGGCAACCGCTACTTCACCGACATCATGAGCCACCTGGGCACCACGCTGATCCCGCGCAGCCGGGTCAATTCCGCACGGCTGGCCCATGACGATCAGCAGCATTACCAGGCGCGCCTGGGCCGCGAGCACGAGCAGATCTACGAGGCCATCGAGCGCCAGGACCCGGAATCCGCGCGGGCGGCCATGCGGCTGCACCTGACCAACAGCCGCGAGCGGCTGCGCCAGGCCCACGAAAGCGCCGAAGCGGAAGTGCTGCAGAACTGATCGCCGCCCCGGCGCAGCTGGCGCCGGGTACGTCGACAGCCCTAGCGGCGGTAGGCCAGCAGGACGATACCGCCGACCACGATCAGACCGCCGACCACCTGCATGGCTCCGAGTACCTGCCCGAGGATCAGCCAGCCCAGCACCATGCCGGCCACCGGCTCCATGTTCATCACCGGCGCATTGCGCGCGATGTTCAGCCGCGGCATGCAGATGAACAGCGTCGAGAACGCCGCGCCGTAGAGCAACACCAGGCAGGCGAGGGCGATCCAGCCGGCGGTTGCATTGGGCAGGCCGAGCCCACCCGGAATCAGGTCGCTGGCGCCGAGCAGGGCGGAGGCGGTGAATACCACGATCAGGGTCAGCATGCTGCGCACCGAGCCGGCCATGCTCGACAGCTTGTGCTCGGTGACCCACAGCGCCACCGCAAATACCGCAGCTGCCGTCAGGCTGAAGAGGATGCCCGCGACCCACTGGCCATCCGGCGCTGCGCTGCCGAGCAGGCGCGCCGGTACATCCAGCACCAGTACCAGGCCGAACAGGATCAGCCCCATGATCGCCAGCGCCTGGCGAGTCGGCCGCGGGCCGCCGAGCGCCCAGGTGAGCAGCGCCAGCAGGATTGGCGAGAGGTTCACCACCAGCAGCGCCAGCGCCACCGGAATGCGTGCGACCGCCGAATAGATGCAGAAGCTCTGCACCGCGATCAGCAGGCCGAGCAGGATTTGCCAGCGCCAGGTGGCAGGGCTCAGGCGCAGCGATTCGCGGCGCCAGAACACCAGTGCGGCCAGCGCCAGCAGGGTCACCCCGGCGCGAAAGAGCATGGCCAGTAGCAGGCCGGTGCCGTGATCGAAGGCGATCCGCGCGGCGATGTGGTTGGCCGCGAATGAACAGGCCAGGGTGGCCAGGACCAGTACAGCGATGTGGCGTGGAAACGGCGTGGCTAACATGGCAGGGCGATACGTCCTTAAACGAGGCGCTGCCCACAAGGCGGCTTTGCTTGGGCGAGTATCTCGGCAAACGATGCAGCGAAGCAGGCAGTGTGTGAGATCTTGCGAGCTAGAGCCCTACAAGGCAAAAACAGGCGAGGAAGCGGAGTTTACTTTTGTAAATGAGCATTCCGAGCCTGTTTTTAACGCAGGAGGGCCGACGCGCAGCAGATCGTGAGCTGGATCAGAGCACTACGCTCGGCAGCCACAGCGAAATCATCGGGATATAGGTCACCGCCATCAGCACGGCGAACAGCGCGGCGTAGAACGGCAGCAGCGCTTTCACCGTGTTCTCGATGGTGACCTTGCCGATGGCGGCACCGACGAAGAGTACCGCACCGACCGGCGGGGTAATCAGGCCGATCCCCAGATTGACCAGCATGATCATGCCGAAGTGCACCGGGTCGACGCCAAACGACGTCACCACCGGCAGCAGGATCGGCGTGAGGATCAGGATCAGCGGCGCCATGTCCATCAGCGTGCCCAGCACCAGCAGCATCAGGTTGACGCACATGAGGATCACGTAGCGGTTGTCCGACAGGGTCAGGAACGCGGTGGTGATCTTCGACGGGATCTGCATCAACGTCATGATGTAGCCGAAGCTGGCGGCGAAGGCGATCAGGATCATCACGATGGAAAGCGTGCGCACCGTGCGGTGCAGCATCTTCGGCAGCTCGCGCCACTTGTAGTCGCGATAGATGAACATGGTGACGAAGAAGGCCCAGACCACCGCCACCGCGGCGGACTCGGTGGCGGTGAACACGCCGGAGAGAATGCCGCCGAGGATGATCACCATGGTCATCAGGCCCCACAGCGCCTCGACGCAGATCTTCAGCGCCTGGCGCAGCGGCACCACTTCGCCCTTGGGGTAGTTGCGCTTGCGGGCGAACAGCAGGCAGAGCGCGGCCATGGCGGTGCTGAGCAGCAGGCCCGGGCCGATGCCGGCGACGAACAGCGCGGAGATCGACACGGTGCCGCCGGCGGCCAGCGAGTAGATCACCGAGTTGTGACTGGGTGGAGTCAGAAGCGCCTGCACCGAGCCGGAAATGGTCACCGCGGTGGAGAACTCCCGCGGGTAGCCCTTCTTTTCCATCTCGGGAATCAACACCGAGCCGACCGAGGCGGTGTCCGCCAGGGATGAACCGGAGATGGCGCCGAAGAAGGTCGAGGCGGTGATGTTGACCAGCGACAGGCCGCCGCGGACGAAGCCGACCAGCACCCCGGCGAAGGCGACCAGGCGGCGGGCCATGCCGCCTTCGGCCATAATCGCGCCGGCCAGGACGAAGAACGGAATGGCGAGCAGGGAGAATTTGTTCACGCCGCCGGCGATCTGGATCATCACGGCGTGCAGGGGAATATCGATCCACCAGGCGCCGGCCAGGGTGGCCAGGCCGAGCGAGTAGGCCACCGGAACACGTAGCAGAATGAGGACGATGAAGCTGCCCAACAGGACGACGGCATCCATTACACGGACTCCTTGGACTCTTCGCGGGCTTCGTAATCGACGACCCGCCGCTTGCTCTGGTCGCCGTACAGCAGTTGCTCGATGACGAACAGCAGGGTGATGAAGCCGCCCAGCGGAATCGGCGCGTAGCTGATACCGACGCGCATCCAGGTCAGGGTGCTGAGGTACTGGTTCCATGTGGCCAGGCATAGCTTGTAGCCCCAGATCAGCATGAACAGGCTGATAGCCGCCATGGCCAGGCGTACGAACAGGATGATGAAGGGCTGGGCCATCGGCGGCAGGCGATCACTGAGCACCTGCACGGCCATGTGCGCGCCGGCGCGGTAGCTGGCGGCGGCACCGACGAAGGTGAACAGCACCATCAGCAGGATGGCGATGGGCTCGGGCCAGCCGAGGCCCTGGCCCAGTGCGTAACGGCTGAACACGCCCCACGGAATGATCGTCGCCATGATCACGATCGCCGTGGCCGCGACGATGACGCAGGTGCGATAGATGGCGTCATTGACGCCCAGAACCAGGTTTTTCATGAGAGTCCACCGGTTGCACCGCGACGGCACGGGCCGCCGCGATGCGCTTGCACGAGGATTACTGAACGGCTTCGATGCGCTTGATCAGTTCGGCGTATGGCGCGCCGTACTTCTCGCGGATCGGCGCGGTGGCGTCGAAGAAGGGTTTCTTGTCGATTTCGATGAACTCGACCCCGGCTTCCTTGAGTTTGGCTTCGCTGGCGGCGGACTTCTCGTCCCACAACTTGCGCTCTTCGAACTGCGCTTCCTTGGCGAACTTCTTCACCAGGTCCTGCTGTTCGGCGCTGAGCTTGTTCCAGGTGGTCTTGGAGATCACGATCGGCTCGGGCAGGATCAGATGGCCGGTCAGGCTGTAGTACTTGGCGTTGCGGAAGTGGTTGTGCTCAAGCATGGTCGGCGGGTTGTTCTCGGCACCGTCGATCACGCCGCTCTGCAATGCGCTGAAGATCTCGCCGGTGTCCATGGCGATACCGCTGGCGCCCAGGGCGTTGAAGGTTTCGATGAACATCGGGTTGCCGATCACGCGGATCTTCATACCCTTGAGGTCTTCCAGACTGCGTACCGGCTCCTTGGTGTAGAGGTTGCGCACGCCGCCGTCCATCCAGGCCAGGCCGACCATGTTGAATTCGGAGTTGGTGATCTTGTCGAGGATCTCCTGGCCGATGTCGCCATCGATGACCTTGCGCATGTGTTCATGGTCGCGGAACACGAACGGCATGTTGAACACGTTGACGTCCGGGACCACCGGTCCGAGGGTGCCGAGGCTGACGCGGGTCATCTGTACCGCGCCGAGCTGCACCTGCTCGACCACTTCCTTTTCCGAGCCGAGAACACCGCCGGCGAACATGCGGTAATCCAGTTCGCCCTTGGTGGCTTCGGCGATCTTCTTGCCCATGTTCTCCTGCGCGACCACCGTGGGGTAGCCGGCCGGGTGGATCTCGGCAATCTTCAGCGTCATGGCATGTGCCAGCCCGCTGACGCAGAAGGCGAAGGGTAGGGCGGTAACGAGCAACTTGCGTTTGAGGTTCATGACACTCTCCATCTTGTTTTTGTTGGTGTGCAGCGTTGCGAGAAGCGAGGTTGGGCACGCAGCGGCCCTTCCCTGGTGAGTCAGTTGAAAGCGGGTTCCTCCAGTCCGGTGACGCCTGGGTTCAGAGCGAAGACGCCACCGGCCAGCGGCTGGTCGCTCAGATCGCCACCGGGGCGGATCGAGGTGACGAACAGGGTGTCCAGGCGCGCGCCGCCGAAAGCACACATGGTCGGTTTCTTCACAGGCACGGCGAGCGAACGGTCCAGGCGGCCATCGGGCGTGAATCGGTGGATCAAGCCGGCATCGTTGCCGCATATCCAGTAACAGCCATCGGCATCCACCGCGGCACCGTCGGGTCGGCCGGGATGGTCGAGCATGTCGACGAACAGGCGTCGGCCGCTCGGCGTGCCGCTGTCCGTGTCGTAATCGAAGGCCCAGATCTTCTGCACGCTGGGGTGCGAATCGGACAGGTACATGGTTCGTCCGTCAGGGCTGAAGGCCAGACCGTTGGGCACGATGAAACCGTCGAGCTGCGGCCGCAGTGGTGCATCGTTGGCATCGTCATCCAGCCGGTAGAGCGCGCCGACTGGATGCCCGGCGGCCATGTCCAGCGCCATGCTGCCGGCCCAGAAACGGCCCTGGCGATCACAGCGGCCATCGTTCATGCGCATATCGGCCAGCTGGTGCTCGATGGCCGCCAGCGCGCGGCTGTCGAGTCGGCCGTCCGGGCGCGTCTGCAGGGCGAAGAAGCCGCTCTCCATGCCGGCCACCCAGCCATCGCCGTGGCGCGCGATGCAGGCCAGCATCTGCTCGCCCTGCCAGCGGGAAACTTGGCCGTCGGCAGCGTTCCAGCGCAGCAGTTCGCGATTGGGGATGTCGACCCAATACAGCGCCTGTTCGGCAGCGACCCAGACCGGGCTTTCGCCGGTGGCGCAGCGCAGGTCGGCGATGAGTTCAGCTTCACTGGCCATTGCGTTTCTCTTTGTTTTTGTACGCGGGCGAAGGTGATCGATCAGTCGAAGGGGCCGGCCGCGACGAAGGCGCCGCCCTGGTAGATGCCAGCCGGGTCGTCAGCGCTGTACGGCGGTTGCTGCTCGACCTTGTCGCGGAACGCTTCGGAGCTGTCCTGCGCTTGGAAGCCCAGGTGCGCCGCCAGATGGTTGTCCCACCACACGTCACGGTTGGCGGACATGCCGTAGACCACGGTATGGCCGACCGCTGGCGTGAACAGCGCGCAGCGCATCAGCTCGGTGAGGTCGCGGAAACTGAGCCAGGTACTCATCATCCTGCGGTTGGCCGGTTCGGGAAACGAGGAGCCGATGCGGATGCTGACGGTCTCGATGCCGTAGCGATCGTGGTAGAAATTCGCCATGTCCTCGCCGTAGGACTTGGACAGGCCGTAGTAGCCATCCGGGCGGCGTGGTGCGTGGGCATCCAGGGTTTCGGTCTGCGGGTAGAAGCCGATCACGTGGTTGGAACTGGCGAAAACCACGCGCTTGATGCCGTGCAGGCGGGCTGCTTCGTAGATGTGGAAGGTGCCGCGGATATTGGCGTCGAGGATTTCCTCGAACGGCCGCTCCACGGAAACGCCGCCGAAGTGGGCGATGGCATCGACCCCCTCGCACAGGGCATGCACCGCCGCCTTGTCGGCGAGGTCACAAGGCACGACTTCCTCATGTTCACCGGCTGCCGGTGCCATCGGCGCGATATCGGACAGTCGGATGATGCGGGCGTAGGGCTGCAGCTTTTCGCGTAAGACCTTGCCAAGGCCGCCTGCCGCTCCGGTGAGCAGAAGACGGCCAAGCGTGGGATTGGGGGTAGTAGTCATCGGGGTGCCTGTCATTATTGTTCTTGAAGTCATCTGTTGTCATATGACATGTACCAAATATCAGCATCTAGCCGCATGAATGTCAACACGCTTAAAGTCGTATTTGATGACATATGTTGCTTCTCAGCGTCACTTCCGTTGTGTTGTCCAAGCTAAAGCGCTGCAACAGAGGGCTCCAGCGAAGCGGCGCCCGAGATTGATAAAAGCGGAGCGCTGCCAGCAATATTTTCGAAAGTTGTATGATGACTGTTCGAAAATGGGGTGCGTAACGAGGTCGGTGCGCGGCCAGCACAATGCCGGCGCGCTGCTGGTGCACACCGTAATGACTGCTATGGAGGCTGCCGAACTCGGTGTCCTGAGCGGCCGTGATCGGCCGCTGCGGCTCAGAATTGCCTGACCAGCGCCGCGGCGAGGATACCGGCGGCAATCGCCGGCAGCGGCTTTTTCAGCACCAGCATGGTCACTGCCGTGGCTAGCAGCGCCAGCCGCGCGCCAGCATCACCCTGCAAGGCCATCGGCGCGACGATCGCCACCAGCACCGAGCCGGACATGGCGGTGATGAACTGGCGGACGCGGTCGCTGATGGGCACGAAGGCCATGACGAACACGCCGCCCCAGCGCGTCGCCAGGGTCACCAGTGCCATGACCAGCACCACGGTCAGCGCGCCTGCGCCCGTCGCATCAAGAGTCACGCGCTTTCTCCTTCCACAGCAGTCCGGTTGCGCCACCGGCGAGGGCACCCACCACCACGTGGCTGTTCTCCGGCAGGTAACGGAAGGCGAGCAGCGAGGCGCCGGCGGCAACGCTCCAGATCACCAGCATGCGCAGGTTCTTTTCACCGCCCACCACCATGGCCAGCAGAAAGCAGCCCATCACCATGTCCAGCCCCAGGCGCTTCGGGTCGCTGACCGCACTGCCGAAATGGATGCCCAGCCAACTGCCGACCACCCAGAACGACCAAAGCGCCAGGCCGCCACCGAGCAGCAGGCCGAAGCCCGGGCGGTTGCGGTTAAAGGCCTGCATGGCCATCGCCCAGTTGGCGTCCGAGGCGATCAGCATCACCCCGTAGCGCCTGCCCGGCGGCAGCTGGCGCAACCAGGGATAGAGTGTGGCGCCCATCAGCAGGTGGCGGGCGTTGATGGCAAACACCGTGATCATCAGGGTGAGCAGCGGCACCTGCGTGCCCCACAGCTCCAGCGCAGCGAACTGCGAGGCGCCAGCGAACACCAGCGCGCTCATCGTCAGGATCACTGAATCGTCCAGGCCGGTCTGCACCGCGGCGAGGCCGAAGGCGGCGCCGAACAGGGTGACAAAGATGGAAATCGGCGCGAGCTGGCGAAAACCGGCCCAGACCATGCGCCGGTCGAAATGATGCAGCTCGCTTTCTGCGTCAGTCATGCACGAATCCTCCAGGTGGCAGCGCTGGATCGATGTCATTCAACGTCCAGCCAGCCAGATTAGGGGGTGTTGCCGCGACGGAACAGCGCAGTTGGCGTCGGATCGGGCGGTACAGATTCGCGCGGCCAGTCGATCGCGCGGCAATGAAGGCTTCGGCCTGTCGACGCTGCGCCTCGCCAGTCATCCACCGATGCTATGGGTGGCTATGTCCGATTCTGATTTTGCAGTGTGATGGGCTGCCGACGGCTAGAAGCTGCCGATTGCAGCAGAAGGCTTATCTGGCTGGAATGGCCGAACTGGACAGATTTGCCGTCCAGAATCCGAGAGTGATCTGCCATGCCGGGTTTTTTTAGCCGTAATAAGATATCTATTCATGACGTCTTATCGTATTTAAGATGTTATTAAATGACTGCTTAATATTCTTTCAAGGTTGCTTAGTGTGCGTTTAGTAGTATCTTATCCTTTATAGGATGTCGCTTGGTATAATCTTATGAAAGGCTTTTTCCCTGTTCAAAGTGCCTCTCTGCTTTACCGTATAGGCCTTCTGGTGAAAGAGGCGCGTCTGCGCATGGGGCTGCGTCAGGCTGACCTTGCAGAGCGGGCTGGGATTTCTCTCCGAGCTGTTCGTCACATTGAGGGGGGCAAGGCTGAAGGTGTTTCGCTGCGCGACTTCATGCTCGCGTTGTTCACCGTTGGGATTTCTGACCGGGTTTTCCAGGCGCTGATCGATGACCCAGCGCTTGATCTCGACGCTTTGGAAACCAATGCGACCAAGCGCGTCAGGCTGCCGCGCAGCAACGCGGAGGACTTCTAATGTCGCGCGCTTACATCTACATGGAATGTCCGGAAACGGGTGAGACTATGACGCTGGGCAGGCTGACCCTTGCTGGTCGCACGGGAACCTTCGTCTATGCGCCGGAGATCGTGGAAGCCAAAAGTTGGGTGCCTGATCCGATACGGTATCCGCTCTCCACTCGACCCATTCAGGTACATAAGAATGGCGGCGTTCCCGGCTTCATTGATGATGCGATGCCAGATGGCTGGGGAGAACGCCTGTTGCGCCGTACCCGAAAGGGCGAGCTCACTCCGATCCAGCTCCTGCTGTTATCTCCTAACGAAGATCGCGCCGGAAATATCATGGCTGGCGAAGATCGCACACCGCGGCCGGGAATAGGCGAAAGGCCTGTGAAAATGCTTGAAGCCAAAGGGCTCGATCATTTCATAGATGTTTGCGCTGCGATTTATGACAGCCAGCTGAGCGCCGAGCAGCTGGAGGCATTAAGAATACGGGATCAGCGCTCAGCTGTTGGTGGTGCCAGGCCCAAGCGCACGTACCGCTTTGATCACAAGCTGATTCTTGCCAAGCCACGCGACAAGTTTGATCACTACGACCTGCCGAAATTCGAGTATGCCTGCATGACTTTTGCGGCTACCAAGGGGATGAGTGTCGCTCGGACTGCACTCCATCAAAGTGAAAGGGGCAACACGCTGCTAGTGGAGCGATTCGACCGAAAATGGTCAGAGAGTGATGCAAGGTTTCGCCGCATTCCGATGATGAGTGGCTTAACTCTTCTCGATGCCGAATGGCAGGTGCAGCGCAACAACGGGTGGATCTACGCGGCGCTCGCCGATGAGCTGTACCGCAGAGGCGCGCCGGATTCTGATAGGCAGGCGCTCTACAGGCGAATGGCCTACAACGCTCTGGTCGGCAACAGTGACGATCATCCTCGCAACCACGCAGTGATCTGGCAGGAAGGCGCTTGGCGCCTCTCGCCCATGTATGACGTTCTTCCCGTGCTGGGAGAGGGGCCTGCGCAGGGGCTGGCGATGGAAGTTGGTATCAACGGTACTCTCCTAAGTCGAGCTAACCTGCTTAGCCAGCATGAGCATTTTGCACTGACGGAAGATGAGGCGGCCGGCATATTGGACGAGGTCGCTTCTTGGGAGTCGGAGCTGATGGAGCACTATGCAGAGCATTTGGCTGGGGCTGAGCTGGATGCGGCGGTGGACGCAACAAGCAGCGAGAGACTGCTGGTCTAGAGCGGGCTGCGAAGGCTTCTCCTGCACTCTTGGTCCTTGCTTTAGTGTCGAGCAGCGCAATCGTCACAGGCCTGAATAGCCCCAGCTCTGGTCGACCCATTCGAACCTCAACTTGTGGCCGTCAGCAGCCCGCCCCATGGTGTTGGCGCTGGGATTGGCAGCAGGTCCCGGGCAATGTCGCTGGCCGCTTGGCGCACGGCATTGCGCGCCGCCTCCAGCGTCGGGTTGTCGTTGTCGTCGCGCCAGGCCAGGTGCAGCTCGGCGCAGATGCCCGCTGGCAGCGGCAGCTCGCGAAAGCGCACCTGTTGGAAGCGGATCGCGCTGGCCCCGCGTGGCACCAGCGCCAGGCCGAGGCCAGCGTTCACCAGCGAGAGGATGGTCAGCGTCGAGCCCAGCGACTGCACGTAGTCGGGCTGGATACCGTTGGCACGGAACAGCCCGGTGTGCAGCTCGTTGAACGGCTGCCAGGCGCCATGGGCATAGAGGATGAATGGCTCGCTGTGGAGCATCGCCAGGGTCGGCGCCGGATGCTGCGCCAGCGGGTGCTCGGCTGGCGTGGCCAGCACGAAGGGCTCGCGCAGCAGGCATTCGCTGACCAGCCCGGGCTGCTGCAACGGCTCGCGCACCACCGCCAGGTCGACCCGGCGCGCGCGCAGTGCCTGCAGCTGCTCGAAGGTGGTGGTCTCCAGCAGGTTGATGGCCACGCCTGGCCGTTCCCGGCGCACCTGGGTGATGGCGCGCGGCAGGAAATCGTATACCGCGCTGGCAACGAAGCTGATGGTCAGCGAGCCGCTTTCGCCTAGCGCGGCGGAGCGGGCCCGCTGGGCGGCGCGATGGGCCTGGTCGAGCAGTGCCTGGGCCTCGACGAAGAAGGCACGACCGGCGGCGGTGAGCGCCACCGAGCGCGTGCTGCGGGTGAACAGCGCGACGCCGAGCTGGTGTTCCAGCAACTGGATCTGCCGGCTCAGCGGCGGCTGAGTCATGTTCAAGCGTTCGGCGGCGCGACGGAAATTCAGTTCGCTGGCCAGGGTGGTAAAGCTGCGCAGCTGGGCGAGTTCGAACATTGATCCGTTCCTGGTATCAATCGAGTGCGTTAATGAATTGGACCGTATCAATCAGCCGGCGGATTATCCAGCGCATCCCCAGACTGGCGAGGCGGCGAAACACGAATGAGCGACCTCTATGAAGCGGACCGCATCAGCTGGATCGGCCTGCGTGCTGTGGAGTTGCCACTGCAGCGGCCCGTCAGCGACGCCAAGGTGCTTACCGGGCGACAGCTGCCGCTGGCGTCGGTCAGCCTGTTGTTCGTCGAACTGCAGACGCAGCAGGGTCATAAGGGGCTGGGCTTCAGCTACAGCCTGCGCACCGGCGGCCCGGCGCAATATGCCCACGCGCGGGAACTGGCGCCGTTGCTGCTGGGCGAGGATCCCAACGACATCGCCCGCCTGTGGAGCCGGCTGAGCTGGGCCAGCGCCTCGATCGGGCGCAGCGGCCTGGCAGTGCAGAGCATCGCCGCCTTCGACACCGCGCTCTGGGACCTCAAGGCGCGCCGCGCCGGCTTGCCGCTGGCCAAGCTGCTTGGCGCCCATCGCGACGCGGTGCCCTGCTACAACACCTCCGGCGGCTACCTGCAGGCGCCCATCGAGGAGGTCATCGAAAAGGCCGAGGCCTCCCGCGCGCGCGGTATCGGCGGGATCAAGCTGAAGATCGGCCAGCCAGACCGGCGCGCCGATCTGCGACGGGTCGCGGCGCTGCGCAGGCACTTCGGTGACGAGGTGGCGTTGATGGTGGACGTCAACCAGCAATGGGACCGCACCACCGCGGCACGCATGGGCACGGCGCTGGAGGAGCTCGAGCTGACCTGGATCGAGGAACCGCTGGACGCCCACGATCTGGAAGGTCACGCCGCCCTGGCCGCTCAGCTCATCACCCCGGTCGGCACTGGCGAGATGCTCGGCAGCGCGGCCGAAGCCTGTGCCTTCGTCGAGCGCGGGGCGGTGGACGTGATCATGCATGATGCGCCGCGCATCGGTGGCATCACGCCGTTTCTGCAGGTGGCCGAGGCGGCGCGGCGGCGCGGCATCGTCATGGCGCCGCACTTCGTCATGGAATTGCATATCCACCTCGCTGCGGCCTACGAACATGCCACGTGGGTCGAGCATTTCGAATGGCTCGAGCCGCTGTTCCAGGAGCGACTCGAGATCCGCGATGGCTGCATGCAGGTGCCGACCCGGCCCGGGCTGGGGCTGAGCCTCAGCGAGCAGGTGGTGGGTTGGACACTGGCGCGCGAGACGTTCGGCACCAAGCCGTGACGGCAGCCCCTCTGCTGGCGCAGAGGGGCGCAGGTTCAGGTGCGCAGCACCTGGCCGAGAACACCGGTCCTGGGCCGCATTGCGCTGTACAGCTGCCAGAGCACGAAGGCCAGGGCCAGACCGAGGAAGGTCGCGGCGATGGGGTTGGTGAAGAAGGAGGCGAAGTTGCCGTCGGAGAGCATCAGGCCGCGGCGCAGGTTGGTCTCCGCCATCGGCCCGAGGATAAAGCCGATGATGAAGGGCGCGACCGGCATGCCCGCCTTGACGAAGCCGTAGCCGAGCAAGCCGAACAGCAGGATCGACCAGACATCGAACAGCCGGCTAGAGAGGCCGAACGCACCGACCACGCAGAGCACCAGGATGATCGGCAGCAGGATGTGCTTGGGCACGTCGAGCAGCTTGATGAACAGGCGCAGGCCGTAGAACTCCATGAACAGCATCATCACCGAGGCCACCAACAGCGCGGCGAAGATGGTGTAGACCAGCGGCCCCTGGCTGATGAACAGCAGCGGCCCTGGCTGGATGCCGTGAATCAGAAAGCCGCCGAGCAGGATCGCGGTGGTGGTGTCGCCGGGAATGCCCAGGGTCATCAGCGGCATCATGGCGCCGCCGATGCCGGCGTTGTTCGCCGTCTCGCTGGCGACCACGCCGCCGATGTTGCCCTTGCCATAGGTTTCCGGTTGCTTGGCGCGCTTCTTGGCGACGATGTAGGAGAGCAGGTTGGAGGTGCCGGCGCCGATGCCCGGCAGGATGCCCACTGCCAGGCCGATCAGGCCCGAACGACTGGCGTTGGGCAGCTCCTGGCGGAACTCCTTGAGCGAGAAGCCGAAGCCCTTGATGTGCTTCATGCTCACCGAGCCGGCCTTGCTGCGCACGGCATGCCGGCCGGTTTCGGCGAGCTTGATAACCTCGGCCACGGCGAACATGCCGATCATCACCGTGAGCATGGAGAAGCCGCCGTTCAGTTCGCTGAGGCCGAAGGTGAAGCGGCGCACCGCCTCCACCGGGGCGATGCCGACGGTGGACACGGCGATGCCGAGGGTGCCGGCGAACAGACCCTTGACCATGGAGCCGGCCGACAGGGTGGCGATCAGCGTCAGGGAGAACACCGCGATGGCGAAGTATTCGTGCGGGCCGAAGCTCAGCGCCACCTTGGCCAGCTGCGGGGCGATGAACATCAGCGCGATGATGCTGAAGATGGTGCCGAGAAAGGAGAACACGATGCCGACGCCGAGCGCCTTCACGCCCAGGCCCTGCTCCATCAGCGGGCCGCCGTCGAACACCGTGGCGATGGACGATGGTGTGCCGGGAATCTTCAGCAGGATCGCCGAGATCAGGCCGCCGGATGTGGCGCCGATGAACAGCGCGACCAGCAGCGACAGGCCGGCTTGCGGCCCCATGGTAAACGTCAGCGGCAGGCATAGCGCCACCGCCATGGTCGCCGACAGGCCGGGCACGGCGCCAAAGACGATGCCGACCGCGACGCCGCCGAGCATCAGCAGCATGATGTTGAGCGAGAAGACGGCACCGAAGCCTTGCTGCAGTAATTCGAGCATGGTCGATTCCTCAGAAATTCAGCAGGCCAGCGGGCAGCAACAGATCGAAGGCCTCGCGGAACAGCAGGTAGATGACGGCCGACGTGACCACCGCGATGGCTGCGTAGAGCAGGTGGCGGACCTTGTGGTCAGCGGGCGTCAGGACGATGAACTGCAGGTAGAGGTACAGCGCGGTCATGATCGGAAAACCCACCGGGCCGAGCAGCACCACGTAGATCAGGATCAGCCCGAGGGTCTTCAGCACGGTCAGCGGCTCGACGACGCTGGTGCTGGTTTGCTCCGGTGAGTCGGCGTCGCTCTCGGCCGCGGGCCGCGCGCGGTTGCCGAAGGCGCTGAGTGTCTGCAGCGCCCCGAGCAGGCATAGCAGGATGGCCAGCAGGGTGGGGACGGTGGCGGCATCAATGCCGTCGTGGCCGGGTACGCGGTAGGCCATCACCAGATAGGCGATGCTGGCGCCGAGCATGGCCACGCCGATGATCAGTTCTTTCTTGTTCGCAGTGGTCATGGCAAACCTCCGTGCGCGAGGAGAGACAGCCAGCCGGCGTGGCCGGCTGGCGACACGTCAGGGATCAGTTCTTGGCCTGACGCAGTTCGTCCTTGAACTGCATGAAGTCCTCGCGGGTCTTGGCCAGGATCGCCTTGGCCTCTTCGGTGCCGTAGTAGGCCACCGGCTGCTTGAACTTCTTCAGTTCCTCGGCGTACTCGGGAATCTCGGTGATCTGTTTCATCACATCGGCCATCTTCTTAACGATCGCCGGGTCGGTGCCCTTCGGAAAGGCGACCACGTAAGGCTTGTTCATGGTGATATCCAGGCCCTGCTCCTTGAGTGTCGGCACGTCGCCGAGCAGCGGGTTGCGCTCGTCGTTGGGCTGGCCGAGGGCGACCATTTGGCCGCCGCTGACGTAGTCCTGCACCGAGCCGTAGGTGATCGCGCCGAGGTCCAGGCGGCCGCCGAGCATGCCCACCACGCGGTCGGAAACGGTGCCGCCGTCGACCATCTTCAGCTTGGTGTCGGTCAGCTTCTCCAGCATCAGCCCCTGCACGTGGGAGAAGCTGCCCATCTCGGTGCCGTAGGTGATGCTGCCCGGCTCGGCCTTCGACTTGGCGATCAGTTCCTGCATGCTGGTCACGCCGGACTGCTTGGAGGCGACGAACACGGTGCTCTTGTCGACCCCGGCGATGCACGCCACATCGAAGGTCTCGTAGCTGTCCTCGGTGAGACCGGCGACCTCGTTGACGATCAGCTGGCCCGGGTGGGTGAAGAGGATGGTGTTGCCATCCGCCGCCGCGCCCTTGACCTGCTCGGCGGCCAGGGTGCCGCCGCCGCCGGCGATGTTCGTCACCACCATGCTCTTGCCGGTGATCTGGTTGAAGTACTTGGCCATGGTACGTGCGTTGAAATCGGTATCGCCGCCGGGGTTGGCGATCACCACCACCTGCACGGGGCGGGTCGGCCATTTCACATCGGCGGCCATCGCGGTGGAGGCAGCTGCGAGACCGCCGATGCCGACGAGGGCGGAAAGGAGGGAGGCGCGGAATATTGTTTTCATTGGAGTTCTCCGGGTTTGGGCTGCGGGTTCAGGTATTACGGCCGAGGCTGGGTTTCTTCGGGTCGTAGGTCCAGCCAGGCACCAGGTAGCGCATCGCCATGGCGTCGTCGCGGGCGCCGCTGGCGACCTTCTTGTAAAGCTCGTGAGCCGCGATGATCCGGTCCATGTCCGGCTCGATGCCCAGGCCCGGGCGCTCGGGTACGCGAACCTGGCCGGCGACGATCTGCAGCGGCTCACGGGTCAGGCGCTCCTGGCCTTCCTGCCAGATCCAGTGGGTGTCGATGGCGGTGATGCGCCCCGGTGCGGCGGCCGCGGCATGGGTGAACATGGCCAGCGAGACGTCGAAGTGGTTGTTCGAATGCGAGCCCCAGGTCAGGCCGAACTGCTCGCACATCTGCGCCAGGCGCACCGAGCCCTGCATGGTCCAGAAATGCGGGTCGGCCAGCGGGATGTCGACCGCCTCCAGGCGCAGCGAGTGGCCCATCTGCCGCCAGTCGGTGGCAACCATGTTGGTCGCAGTGGGAATGCCGGTGGCGCGCTTGAACTCGGCCATGATCTCGCGGCCGGAGTAGCCATTTTCCGGACCGCAGGGGTCCTCGGCGTAGGCGAGCAGGTGGCCCTGGCCCTTGCACAGGGCGATGGCCTCGTCCAGCGACCAGGCGCCGTTGGGGTCCAGCGTCACGCGGGCATCTGGGAAGCGCGCCTTGATCGCGGCGATGGCCTGCATCTCCTCCTCGCCGCGCATCACCCCGCCCTTGAGCTTGAAGTCGGCGAAGCCGTAGCGCGCATGCGCGGCCTCGGCCAGGCGGGCGATGGCGTCCGGGGTCAGCGCCTGCTGGTGGCGCAGGTGGTACCAGCCCTCGCCGGTGCTGGCCAGATAGGGCAGGTCGGTGCGCTGGCGATCACCTATATAGAAGAGGTAGGCGAGCATCGGCACGGCATCGCGCTGCTGGCCGCTGCCGAGCAGCTCGGCTACCGGCACGTCGAGGTGCTGGCCGAGCAGGTCGAGCAGGGCGGCCTCGACTGCGGTTACCACGTTGTCCAGGCGCAGGTTGATCTCGTGAGGCTGCTTGAGTACCGCTGCCTCGGCTGCGGAGGTCACCTCGTGGCGGGTTGCCTGCGGCGTACCGGCGGCGTTGCTGGCGATGGCGCTGCGCAGGCTGTTGAGCGTGCGGTTGTAGAGGCCGATCGGCTGGCCGATGACCAGCGCCCGGCAGCGCTCCAGTGCCTGGCGGATGCCTTCGCCACCGGGTACTTCGCCGATGCCGGTGTTGCCGGCATTGTCGGTGAGCAACACCAGATTGCGGGTGAAGTAGGGGGCGTGGGCGCCGCAGAGATTGAGCAGCATGCTGTCGCAGCCGGCCACGGGTATGACCTGCATGCTCTTTACGTGGGGTGTCGCGCTGGACAGCAGACTCATTGTGCGCGGCCTCCGCTGCAGGCGAAGCGAGCGACCGGGCCGGGCGCTGTGCGCGCATCTGCTGAGGCAGCGCGGCGGATGGCGTTATCGGCAGCCAGCGGCTGCGCAGGGGACGGGCAATTGCGGAACATGTCCGGGGCCTCGCTATTGTTATTGTGGTCATAGGTCGTCGTACGACTATGGAGGATTTTTTACAGTTCGCTACGTCGCCTGTCAAACGAAATCATCAGTGCATTTAGCTGGGTCGTCTGCAGCTGCTTATGCCTTTTAAGCTGCCGCCCTCATGGTGATTAACCTGGCCGGGCGAGTGAAAAGCAGAAAGCTTTCAGTCAGCTTTCAGCGCTGAAGAAAATGCGCAGAAAAAACGGTTGGAGTATTTTTAGTTGTACGATAACGTATCTCAAGGCTGATGCCCTTGTACCTCCTCCACATGCATTCAGGATGCTCGAATAATGAACCCACAAGAATTGAAGGCCATCCTCTCTTCCGGCCTGCTGTCATTCCCGGTCACCGACTTCGACGCGCAGGGCGACTTCAATCGCGCCGGCTACATCAAGCGCCTGGAATGGCTCGGTCCCTACGGTGCCTCGGCGCTGTTCGCTGCCGGCGGTACCGGCGAGTTCTTCTCGCTGGAGCCGCGCGAGTACAGCGAGATCATCAAGACTGCCGTGGATACCTGCGCCGGCACGGTGCCGATTCTCGCCGGCGTCGGTGGCCCGACCCGCCTCGCCATCCAGATGGCGCAGGAGGCCGAGCGCCTGGGTGCCAAGGGCCTGCTGCTGCTGCCGCACTACCTCACTGAGGCGAGCCAGGAAGGCGTCGCCATGCATGTCGAGCAGGTCTGCAAGTCAGTGAACATCGGCGTGGTGGTCTACAACCGCAACGTCTGCCGCCTGACCGCGACGCATCTGGAGCAGTTGGCTGAGCGCTGCCCGAACCTCATCGGCTACAAGGATGGCCTCGGCGATATCGAGCTGATGGTGTCGATCCGCCGCCGCCTCGGCGAGCGCTTCAGCTACCTCGGCGGCCTGCCGACCGCGGAAGTCTATGCCGCGGCCTACAAGGCGCTAGGCGTGCCGGTGTATTCCTCGGCGGTGTTCAACTTCATTCCGAAGACCGCCATGGACTTCTACAAGGCCATCGCCCGCGAAGATCACGAAACTGTCGGCAAGCTGATCGACGATTTCTTCCTGCCGTACCTGGACATTCGCAATCGCTGCAAGGGCTATGCGGTCAGCATCGTCAAGGCCGGCGCACGCATTTCCGGCTACGACGCCGGCCCGGTGCGCGCGCCGCTGACCGAGCTGAAGCCCGACGAATACGAGCACTTGGCAGTGCTGATCGAGAAGCAGGGCGCCCAGTAAGCCTTTCCGGAATCGCCCCGGCGCCGCCCTGCCGAATGGCCGCGCCGGGCATCATCAGAGGACACTTTGCATGGCTGACGTACAACGCTACGACAACTACATCGACGGCCAGTGGGTCGGCTCGGATCGCTACCAGGCCAACACCAACCCGTCCGACCTCTCTGACGTGATCGGCGAATACGCCCAGGCCGATGCCGCGCAGGTCGAGCAGGCCATCGCCGCCGCCCGCCGCGCCTTTCCGGCCTGGGCCACCTTCGGCATCCAGGCGCGCGCCGATGCGCTGGAAAAGGTCGGTCTGGAAATCCTCGCTCGCCGTGAAGAGCTCGGCACGCTGCTGGCGCGGGAAGAAGGCAAGACTCTTCCCGAAGCCATCGGCGAAGTCGCCCGCGCCGGCAATATCTTCAAGTACTTCGCCGGCGAATGCCTGCGCCAGGCCGGCGAGACGCTGCAGTCGGTGCGCCCCGGTGTCGGCGTGGAGGTCACCCGCGAGCCGCTCGGCGTGATCGGCCTGATCACCCCCTGGAACTTCCCCATCGCCATCCCCGCCTGGAAGATCGCCCCAGCGCTGGCCTTCGGTAATTGCGTGGTGATCAAGCCGGCCGACCTGGTACCGGGCTGCGCCTGGGCCATCGCCGAGATCATCTCCCGCGCGGGCTTCCCGCCCGGCGTGTTCAATCTGGTGATGGGCCGCGGCCGTGAAGTCGGCGAGGCCATCGTCAATGCCAAGGATGTCGACGCCGTGAGCTTCACCGGTTCGGTTGGTGTCGGTCGCGGCATCGCCCAGGCCTGCGTGGCGCGCGGCGCCAAGGTGCAGCTGGAGATGGGCGGCAAGAACCCGCAGATCGTGCTGGACGATGCCGACCTCAAAGTCGCGGTCGAGCTGTGCACACAGAGCGCCTTCTATTCCACCGGCCAGCGCTGCACGGCCTCGAGCCGCATCATCGTCACCGAAGGCATCTATGACCGCTTCGTCGAGGCGATGGTCGAGCGCATCAGCAAGATCAAGGTCGGACCGGCGCTGGAGCAGGGCGTCGACGTCGGCCCGGTGGTGTCCGAGGCGCAGCTGGAGCAGGACCTGCGCTACATCGAGATCGGCAAGCAGGAAGGCGCGCGCCTGGCCTGTGGCGGCGAGCGGGTTAAGTGCGGCACCGAGGGCTATTTCCTGGCGCCGACGCTGTTCGTCGACAGCAACCCGAACATGCGCATCAGCCGTGAAGAGATATTCGGCCCGGTGGCCAACGTGGTGAAGGTCAAGGACTACGACGAAGCGCTGGCGATGGCCAACGACACCGAATTCGGCCTATCCGCCGGCATCTGCACCACCTCGCTGAAGCACGCCAACCACTTCAAGCGTCACGCCCAGGCCGGCATGGTGATGATCAACCTGCCGACCGCCGGGGTGGACTACCACGTGCCGTTTGGCGGCCGCAAAGGCTCGTCCTACGGCCCGCGCGAGCAGGGCCGCTACGCCCAGGAGTTCTACACCACGGTGAAGACCACCTACATCGGCTGAGGTGAAAGCCGGTCGAAAGGCCGCGCTGCGAAACTGCGTAACGGCGCCCCGCGCGGGCGCCGCATCCCCGACAAGAACAACAGAGGGACTCCCATGACCATTGCCGCAACGGGCACGCCCCGCATTACCGAACTCACCGTCGTGCCCGTCGCCGGGCAGGACAGCATGCTGATGAACCTCAGCGGCGCCCACGGCCCCTGGTTCACCCGCAACATTCTCGTTCTCAAGGACAGCGCCGGGCACGTCGGCGTTGGCGAAGTGCCGGGCGGCGAAGCCATCCGCCAGACTCTGGAGGACGCCCGCTCTCTGCTGGTCGGCGAACCGATCGGCCAGTACAACGCCTTGCTCAACCGTGCGCGCCGCGCCTTCGCCGACCGCGATTCTGGCGGCCGCGGCCTGCAGACCTTCGATCTGCGCATCGCCATTCACGCCGTCACCGCGCTGGAATCGGCGTTGCTCGACCTGCTCGGCCAGCATCTGGACGTGCCGGTCGCCGCACTGCTCGGCGACGGCCAGCAGCGCGACGAGGTCGAGATGCTCGGTTACCTGTTCTTCATTGGTGATCGCAACCGAACCGACCTTGGCTACCGCGACGAATCCGGCGCCGACGACGCCTGGTTCCGCCTGCGCAACGAGGAGGCCATGACGCCGGATAGCATCGTCCGCCAGGCCGAGGCGGCCTATGAGCGCTACGGCTTCAAGGACTTCAAGCTCAAGGGCGGCGTGCTGCGCGGCGAAGAAGAAGTCGAGGCGATCCGCGCCCTGGCCGCACGCTTCCCTGACGCTCGCGTGACGCTGGACCCCAACGGCGCCTGGTCGCTGGATGAGGCCATCGGCCTGTGCCGTGACCTGCACGGCGTGCTGGCCTATGCCGAAGACCCCTGCGGCGCCGAGAACGGCTATTCCGGTCGCGAAGTGATGGCCGAATTCCGCCGCGCCACCGGCCTGCCCACCGCGACCAACATGATCGCCACCGACTGGCGGCAGATGAGCCACACCGTGCAGCTCAACTCGGTGGACATCCCGCTGGCCGACCCGCATTTCTGGACCATGGCCGGCTCCGTGCGCGTGGCGCAGATGTGCGCCGACTTTGGCCTGACCTGGGGTTCGCACTCGAACAACCACTTCGATATCTCCCTGGCGATGTTCACCCACGTCGCCGCCGCCGCGCCGGGCCGCGTCACCGCCATCGACACCCACTGGATCTGGCAGGACGGTCAGCACCTGACCCGCGAGCCGCTGAAGATCGTCGGCGGCAAGGTCGCGGTGCCGCAGAAGCCGGGCCTGGGCGTCGAGCTGGATTGGGATGCGCTGGGCAAGGCACATGCGATGTACAAGGAAAAAGGCCTGGGCGCCCGCGACGACGCCATCGCCATGCAGTACCTGATCCCCGACTGGACCTTCAACAACAAGAAGCCCTGCATGGTGCGCTGAGGCACGCTTGCCGGGCCGGCTCCGGTGGGCGGCTCCGGCCGTCCACCCTACGAGGCGAGCCACGTGTATGGCATCCCCCGGCGATCACCGAACAGAACAACAACCGGACCCTAACCGGAGCAGACATGAGCGAAACCGTGCAACTGATTCCCCACCAGGATTCCCCGCGCTGCATCCGTCTGCACGAGGCGGACAACGTCGCCGTGGTGGTCAATGACGGCGGCGTGCCGGTCGGGGCGCAGTTCGAGGGCGGGCTGGTCACGGTCGAGGCCGTGCCGCAGAGCCACAAGGTCGCGCTCGTCGATATCGGCGAAGGCGAGCCGGTGCGGCGTTACGGGCAGATCATCGGTTACGCACTCGAGCCCATCCAGCGTGGCAGCTGGGTCAAGGAAACCCAGCTGAAGATGCCCAGTGCTCCGCCGCTGGACAGCCTGCCGCGTGCCACCGCCGTGCCGGCCGGGCTCGAGCCGCTCGACGGCTACACCTTCGAGGGCTACCGCAACGCCGACGGCACCGTCGGTACGCGCAACATCCTCGGCATCAGCACCACGGTGCAGTGTGTCACCGGCGTGCTGGAACACGCGGTCAAGCGCATCCGCGACGAGCTGCTGCCGAAATACCCGAACGTCGACGACGTGGTCGCGCTGACCCACAGTTACGGTTGCGGCGTGGCGATCAACGCCCGCGACGCCTACATCCCGATCCGCACCGTGCGCAACCTGGCGCGCAACCCCAACCTGGGCGGCGAGGCGCTGGTCATCAGCCTCGGCTGCGAGAAGCTGCAGGCCGAGCAGGTGATGCACGAGGGCGATCCCTCGGTGGACCTGCGCGACCCATGGCTGTACCGCCTGCAGGAGTCCAACAGCGGTTTCGGCGAGATGATCGAGCAGATCATGGCGCTGGCCGAAACGCGGCTGAAAAAGCTAAATCAGCGCCGACGCGAAACGGTGCCGGCCAGCGAGCTGATCCTCGGCATGCAGTGCGGCGGCAGCGACGCCTTCTCCGGCATCACCGCCAACCCGGCGCTGGGCTATGCGGCGGACCTGCTGGTGCGCGCCGGTGCCACGGTTATGTTCAGCGAGAACACCGAGGTGCGCGATGCGGTGTACATGCTCACCGCCCGCGCCGAAACGCCAGAAGTCGCCGATGCGCTGATCGCCGAGATGGACTGGTACGACCGCTACCTGGAGCGCGGCGCCGCCGACCGCAGCGCCAACACCACGCCGGGCAACAAGAAGGGCGGGCTGTCGAATATCGTCGAGAAATCCCTCGGCTCCATCGTCAAATCCGGCAGCGGCGCCATCAACGGCGTGGTCGGGCCGGGTGAGCGGGTCGCGCGAAAGGGCCTGATCTTCTGCGCCACCCCCGCATCCGATTTCGTCTGCGGCACGCTGCAGCTGGCTGCCGGGATGAACCTGCACGTGTTCACCACCGGTCGCGGCACGCCCTACGGCCTGGCGATGGCGCCGGTGGTCAAGGTGGCGACGCGTACTGAGCTGGCCGAGCGCTGGCCGGACCTGATCGATATCGACGCCGGGCGCATCGCCAGTGGCCGCGCGAGCATCGAGGAACTCGGCTGGGAGCTGTTCCACTATTACCTGGACGTCGCCAGCGGCCGCAAGCAGACCTGGGCAGAGCGCCATCGCTTGCACAATGACATCGTGCTGTTCAACCCGGCGCCCATCACCTGAGCTGGAGCGTTCCCGCTGCGTCGATCGGAGTGCCCCCTGAAATCGTAGAAGATCGACAACAGCTCTCTTCTAAACAGGAACGTTTATCAATATCATGCGCGTTCTCATCAAACAACAAGGTAGCACTCATGAGTCGCGTTGTCGCTTCGCCCCCGTTTTCGTTGCGCCCGCTGGTGTTGGGCCTGCCGGTGCTGGTCGCCTGCTTTGCTGTCGACGCTGAGGAAGCGGTCGAGCTGGAGGCACAACAGATCACTGCGCCACGTGAAGTCGAGCAGGGCAATGGCCCGGTCGAAGGTTATGTCGCCAAGCGCAGCGTCGGCGCCACCAAGACCGACACACCGATCATCGAAACCCCGCAGTCGATCAGCGTGATCACTGCCGACCGCATTCGCGACCAGGGCTCGCTGACCATCCAGGACTCACTGCGCTATGTCGCCGGTATGCGTGGCGAGGCTTATGGTTTGGACAGTCGCGGTGACTTCGCGCTGATCCGCGGTGTCGCGCCAACACTCTTTCTGGATGGCCTGCAGCAGAGCGTGGGTTTCTACACGAACTCACGCACGATCCGTTCACCCTGGAGCGCGTCGAGGTAATCAAAGGACCGTCGTCCATGCTCTATGGGCAGAGTTCGGTCGGCGGCTTGCTCAACTTCGTCAGCAAGCGTCCGCAGGCGGAACAGAAGAGCGAGCTGCAGCTGCAGTACGGCAGCTTCGACCGCAAGCAGATCGCCTTCGACAGCACCGGTCCGCTGGATGAAGACGGCACGTTGCTCTATCGCGTCGTGGCGATCCAGCGCGACAGCCAGACCCAGGTCGATCACACCAAGGACAACCGTCTGGTGTTCATGCCGTCATTGACCTGGCGCCCGAACGAGCAGTTCGAATGGACGCTGATGGCCAACGTGCAGAAAGACGATAGCGGCACCACCAGCTCCTTCCTGCCGCACCGCGGCACGGTACTCAGCGCACCCTACGGCGAGATTGGCAGCGAGCGCTTCGTCAGCGAACCCGGCTTCGACGAATATGACACCGAGCAGAAAGCGCTGACCTCGCAGATGGCCTGGCGTGTCGACGACACCTGGACGCTGCGGCAGAACCTGCGCTGGCAGAAGAGCAAGGTCAGCTACCAGACCATGTATGGCTGGCCGCCGGTGCTTGGTGCCAACGACCGCACGGTCAATCGTGTCTGGTCCATTTCCAAGCCGGAGGTGACCATCTGGAGCGCCGATCACCAGGCCGAGGCACGCTTCGACACCGGCGCTCTGCAGCACACCACGCTGGTGGGCATCGACTACCGGCATTCGGTCACCGATAGCAAGACCGCTCGCGGGTCCGCCACCCCGCTGGATCTCTACGATCCGGTGTACGGCACCTTCGATCCGTCCGGCATCACGCTTTCCGATGTTCCGCAGCAGCGCGTTGCCCAGCAGGGCCTCTATGTCCAGGACCAGATCCGTCTCGACAAGTGGCTGGCAACTCTGGGGCTGCGCAAGGACTGGGCCGACACCCGCGTAGAGCAGGGCACTCGGCAGAAGGACGATGCTGTGACCGGCCGGGTGGGTCTGACCTATCTGTTCGACAATGGCGTGGCGCCTTACATCAGCTACAGCGAGTCCTTCACGCCAATTATCGGGCTGGACAACTTCACTCAGCAGTCGTACAAGCCGCTCGAGGGCGAGCAGTGGGAGCTCGGTGTGAAGTACCAGCCGGTGGGCAGCAACACGCTGCTCACTGCCGCGGTGTTCGACTGCGCGAGAAGAACCGCCAGATGCCGAACCCGGCGAATCCGCTCAGCACCATCCAGGCCGGCGAAGCGCGGGTCAAGGGACTGGAGCTGGAAGGGCTGGTGGAGATGAACTCCAACTGGGATCTGATCAGCACCTACACCTACCTCGACAGCGAAGTGGTCAAGGGCCCATCTGCCCAGCAGGGCAAGCGCATCGCCAGCGTGCCCGAGCACATGGCCTCGCTGTGGTCGCAGCATCGCTTCAGCATCGCCGGCATTTCCGGCTTCAGCGCCGGTGCCGGTGTGCGCTACGTCGGCGCCAGCTGGGATGGCACCGACAGCCTGAAGACGCCGTCGACGACGCTGTTCGACGCCATGCTCGGCTACGCCTATCAGGACTGGGCGTTCACCCTTAACGCCACCAACCTGGAAGACGAGACCTACTACACCACCTGCCTGTCGCGTGGCGACTGCTTCATCGGCAACCGCCGCACCGTGGTGGCAACCGCGAGCTACAGCTTTTGAGCGTCGCTGAGCCACGCGCCGTTTGCCGGCCTGCAAGGGAGGATTCGAGGTGAGTCGCAACGCATCCATCAACCGCTGGAACATCGCGTCGCGCGTGCTTGCGGCGCTGGTCGGCGGCTATGCGGTCGCCTACGCGGTGACCGCCTTTCTGGCGGTCTACCTGCCGCTGGCACGGCCTGATCGCGTGGTGTTTTCCAGCCTCGCCAGCTTTGCCGTGTGGACGGCGGTGGTGATCTACGTATTCGCCGCCCGCAGTGCCACGCGGGTATGGCTGTTGATCGTCGGTGTGACCGCGGTGCTGTGTCTGGCCGCGTTCTTTTCTGGCGACTGGAGGGTTCGTCCATGAAACTGCGCCAAAGCATGGCCGGTTTGCACACCTGGGGCGGCCTGCTGCCGAGCTGGCTGCTGTTCGTGATCATCTTTGCCGGCACCGTCGCCTGCTTCGACAAGGAACTCACCCGCTGGATGCGTCCGGCGCTGCATGACGGCGTGGTATCCAGCCTCGGTGCGGACGATGTGCGTGGCTGGTTGCAGCAGAACGTCAGCGAGGAGTTGCATGCCTTCTGGATGCACGGCCCGACCGAGCGCGAGCCTTACTGGCGACTCGGTTGGGAAGTAGACGCCACCAAGACGATCCACAACATCGCCTTCGACCCGCGCAGCGCGCAGGCCGAGCCAATGCCGGAAACGCTGGGTGGCGAGTTCTTCTTCAAGTTGCACTACAACCTGCACGCGGGTGACATCGGCATGTACATCGTCGGCCTGGCCGGCATGTTCATGCTCGTCGCGCTGGTGTCGGGGGTGATCATCCACCGGCGCATCTTCAAGGATTTCTTCACCCTGCGGCCCAAGGCCAACGGCCAGCGTGCCTGGCTCGATGCGCACAACCTGTTCGGCGTGGTCGGTTTTCCGTTCCATCTGGTGCTGGCCTACACCGGCGTGGCGATCTTCGTCGCGTCCTACATGCCGGCCGCCGCGCAGGTGAGCTATTCCGGCAACGTCATGCAGTACTTCGGCGAGGTGATGGGCAGCTTCGAGCGCGAAGAGGTGGGCCAGCCGCCGCCGGCTCCGGTGTCCCTCGATGCGCTGATCGCCGAATCGCGCCAGCAGTGGGGCGGTGGCGAGGCGGGCTGGATCAGCGTGCATCATCCCGATGATGCCTCGGCGGTGGTCGACGTCCGTCGTCGGGACCGTTCGCGGATCGGCTCGCCGCAGGACACCCTCAGCTATGACGCCGGCACTGGCGAGCTGCTCAATCGCCAGGACGCATCCACCGGCTACCGCGCCTACCTCTGGCTGGCGGGGCTGCACATGGCGCAGTTCGGCGGCACGCTGGTGCGCCTGCTCTATTTGCTGATGGGGCTTGCCGGTTGCGCCATGCTGGTCGGCGGGCTGCAGGTCTGGCTGGCCAAGCGCGAACAGCGCGGCGACCGCAGCGTGATCTGGGTGCGCGCGCTGAACGCCTCGGTGTTCGCCGGCCTGCCGCTGGCCAGCCTGGCGCTGCTGTGGGGCAATCGTCTGATTCCGGCAACATTCGCCGAACGCGCCGTGGCCGAAGGCTGGGTGTTCGTCGGTGCCTGGTTGCTAGCGGTGCTCTGGGCCGTTCTGCGCCGCCATCAGAGCCGCCGCCTGCTGCGCGAGCAGCTGCTGCTCGGCGCCGTGCTCGCGCTCGGCTTGCCGATCATCAACGCGCTGACCACCGATGGCCACCTGATCGCCAGCCTCGGACGTGGCGACTGGGCCCTGGCATCGGTCGATCTGTTCATGATCGTCGCGGGACTGGTGTGTGCGGCCTGCGCCTGGCGCCTGAACGCAACGCCGGCTGCCGCTGCGGTGCGCGGTCGCTCAACCCGTGTGCAGGAGGCCTGATCATGCTGCTATTGGCATTCGCGCTGGCCTACCTGGGCATGACGCTGCTCTGCCTGACCATGAACCGCCACCGTGGTGCGCTGCTGCGCGCCGATACGCGCCTGCCGGGCCCGGCCATCATCCGTTCGCTGGCCGTTGGCTGCTTTGGCTTCGCGCTGTGGCTCGGCGTCAACAGCCAGGGCGGCGAGATTGGCACGGTCATCTGGCTGTGCCTGGTCATGCTCTCCGGCTTGCTGCTGGTGCTGCTGCTGGCCTGGCGTTCGCGCTGGGTACTGCCAGCGGTACCGCTGCTGGCGGCATGCGGGGTGGTGCAGACCGTGCTGTAAACAACCCATGGGCCGCGGCCCGCCAACGCAGAGGAAAATCGATGAGCTGCATTCTCCAGATGGGCCCCTTGTCCGAGCGAGTCCAGCAACGCCTGAGCGGGCATGAGGTGCTGGCCTACTGGCAGGGCGACGCCGAAACGCTGCTCGCCGAGCATGCCGGGCGCATCGAGATCATGCTTACCTCTGCGCGCTTCGGCTGCCCGGCCTCGTTGATCGAACGGCTGCCCCGGTTGAAGGCGATCTGCAGTTTTGGCGTCGGCCATGACGCCATCGCCGTAGAAGCCGCCAGGGCGCTCGGCATTCCGGTGAGCAATACGCCGGATGTGCTCAACGAATGCGTGGCCGATCTGGCCTTCGGCTTGATCATCGACAGCGCGCGACAGCTCGCCCTGGGCGACCGCTTCGTCCGCGAGGGGCGCTGGGCCGAGGCTAACCTCCCACTCGGCCGTCGCGTCAGCGGCAAGCGGCTGGGCATCGTCGGGCTGGGCCGCATCGGCGAGGCGGTGGCCAAGCGCTCGGCGGGCTTCGACATGGCCGTGCGTTATCACAATCGTCGGCCAGTGGCCGGTAGCCCGTACGAGTACGAAGCGAACCTGCTGGAACTCGCGCGCTGGGCGGACTTTCTCGTGCTCAGCTGTCCCGGCGGGCCGCAGACGCAGAACCTCATCGACCGCGCAGTGCTCGACGCGCTGGGTCGCAAAGGCATCCTGATCAACGTCGCACGCGGTTCGGTGGTGGATGAGCCGGCACTGGTCGCGGCATTGCAGGAGGGTCGGCTCGGCGGTGCCGGACTGGACGTCTTCGCCGACGAACCGAGGGTCCCGGCGGCCCTCTGCGAGCTGCCCAATGTCGTGCTGCTGCCGCACATCGGCAGTGCCACCCATGAAACCCGCGGCGCCATGGAGGATCTGCTGCTGGACAACCTCGACAGCTTTCTTCGCGAGGGACGGCTGCTGACGCCGGTCTGACCGCGGCAGTCGACCGCTGGGTGGCGGCGTTTTGTCTACGCGAGAAATCGCAGCCTCATTCGCAAGCAACGTCGCTCCATCTCTGAGCGGCCACCATCAGGAGCGCGCATGGCTTCCCTCGATGAAGTGCACCTCGCCCACGCCGGTTTCCGGCTTTCGGTCTGCCCGGCGTTGGGCGGCGCAATTACCCGCTTCGCCCTGGATGATTTCGACCTGCTACGTCCCTGGGATGGCAGCGAGCAGGTGCGTCGTACCAGTTGTTTCGTGCTGGCGCCGTACTCCAACCGGGTTGGCGGCGGCATGTTCCAGGCGGACGGCGAGTCGCACCGCTTGCGGCTGAATTCCGCGGAACATGCCTTGCCGATTCACGGCGTGGGCTGGAAGCGGTCGTGGACACTGGCTGCGCAGGAGGCCGACCGACTGCTGCTGACACTGCTGCATCGGGCCGAAGGCGATGCCCGGCAGGACTGGCCGTTCTCCTTCGAGCTGGAGCATGAGCTCGGGCTCGACGAGCAGGGCGCCTGGCTGCGGCTGGCGCTGATCAACCGCAGCGAACGGGTGATGCCGGCCGGGCTCGGCTGGCACCCGTACTTCCCGCGCCATGCAGGCGTGACGCTGCGTTTCGCTGCCGAGCAGGTCTGGCTGAGTGACGATCAGCAGTTGCCGAGCGAGGCGGTGGATGTACCGCCACGCTGGGACTTCCGTCAGACGCGGGAGCTGGGCGAGCCCGAGCTGGATCACTGCTTCGCCGGTTGGGATGTCACGGCAACCTTGCAGTGGCCGACGGCAGGCGTCCGGCTCGAGCTCGAGGCGGACCCGTCGATGACGCATCTGGTGGTCTATACGCCGCCGGCCGCGCAGGGCTTCTTCGCCGTGGAGCCGGTGTCCCACCGCAACAACGCGCTGAATGCGCCGGACCCGGCCAAGCATGGCGTTTTGTATCTGCAGCCGGGCGAGCGACTGGAGCGCCGCTGCCGCCTGCGCGTCACGCGTCGCTGAAGGCAGACGAAAAAAGGCCCGTCAACTGACGGGCCAAAGAGTTACCGCAACCGGAGCGAGGAGGGTTGCGTACAGCGCTACCGCTTACAGCAGAGACAACGGGTAGTTGAAGATCAGGCGGTTCTCGTCGAACTCGGTGGAGCTGTAGTCGCGACGTATGCTGGAGTTGCGCCACTTGATGTTGAGGCTCTTGAACAGCCCGCTCTGCACCGTGTAGGCCAGCTCGGACTCGCGACCCCATTCCTTGCCATCGTCCACGCCACCGGCTTCGATCTGATCGCCGCTGATGTAGCGGTTCATGATGGTCAGGCCCGGAACGCCCATGCCGGCGAAGTTGTAGTCATGGCGCAGCTGCCAGGAACGCTCGTTGGCGTTGTCGTACGCGGAGTTGAACGAGTCGTTGGCGAGGGTGCCGCCGCTGGTGCCGTTGACGCGCATCCAGCCGTTGTCGCCGCTGACCTTCTGCAGGCCGACGTAGAAGGTGTTGCCACCGACCTGCAGGCCGAACAGGCCGGAGTAGGTCTTGTTGTCCAGATCGCCGGCCAGCGCGCTGCCTTCTTCCTTGCCGGTGAAGTAGCCGAGGTTGGCGGTCAGCGCCACGCCTTCGCCGAGCGGCTGGGTGTGCAGCAGCTGGAAGTAGTTCTGCTGGTAGATGTCTTCCAGGCGCGCATGCCAGGCGCCGACCTTGGTCTTCGCGCCCAGTTCGTATTCGCCACCGACGAAGTTGAAGCGGTCGGAACTCGCGCCGCCGTAGAACATGTCGTCCATGCTGCCGTCGTCGCGCGGGCTGTTCTGCCGCATCTGCCCGCCGTAGAGCGACAGACCCTTGATTTCCTTGGAGGTGATCATGCCGCCCTGGAAGGTCTGCGGCAGCGAGCGACCGTCGTCCGAACGCAGGATCGGCAGTACCACCATCCATTCACCGACGCGCACCTCGGTTTCGGAGAACTTGGCCTTCGCCGCGACTGCTAGGCGCGCGAAGTCATCCGGCGGATGCCGATCGCCGGGTGCGCCGTGCACCGGCAGCAGGCCAGTGCCGTAGGTACCGCCACCGCCATCGAGCTTGACCGCCAGCAGGCCCAGCGCGTCGACGCCGAAGCCCACCGGGCCGGGCGTGTAGCCGGATTGGAAATTGAGGATGAAGCTCTGCGTCCACTCTTCGCCCTTGCTCTGGGGGTAGTCGGAGTCGACGAAATTGCGGTTGATGTAGAAGTTGCGCAGGTTCAACGAAAAGTTCGCATCTTCGACGAAGCCTTCGGCTTGGGCGCCGGCAGTGAAGCCGAGCGATGCGAGGGTCATGCAGCCGCTCGCGAACAGTGCGACGGACGAGGGTGTGCGTGGGGTCATTATTGTTGTGCTCCCTTGCTTGATGGGCCGCCCCGGTGTGGCCACCGTGGGGGCGGTGGTCTATGCCTGATCGGCAAGTCTAATGACGTCAGTTGTCATATGACTGCAGGGATTATGACGATGAGCACGTCGTTGTCAATGTCGCTGAAAGTCGAAGGGGTCCCGCATGCACACACCGCTATTTCAGGATATAAGCAGAATTAGAGGCGATAGGAGGAGATTTTTAGCGCGTCGAGGAAGCACAGGCGCCGCTCGTACAGCGCCTAGGGAATCCTTATGGTTTTTGGTGGTGATCGTATGACTCAGGGGCGCTGGTAGGGAGAACCTGTTACCGGCGACAAGTCGAATGTGCCCTTCTCGACGAAGCGCTGGGTGCCGAACAGGCCGCCGGCAAGCTTGCCACGCAACACGTAGGGCACTTCGTCGAGCCCGATGTGTTCCGCCAGTCCCAGTGCCTGGCGCGCGGCCGAGAAGGCGGAAATGGTCACCGGCACGCTGAGCACGCTCTCGCCGAAACGCGGCACCGTGCCGCGCTGGTCGCTGACGCCACTGGCCAGCCGGCGACCGTTGACCTCCAGGTCCAGCGCGACGCCGTTGTAGTCGATGGCGCCATCGTTGGGGTTCTGCAGGCGCAGCTTGACCAGGAAGCGCACCTCCAGGCCTTCGCCTTGCAGCGGCTGGATGCCGGCGACCTGAACGTTGAGCGGGTCGCGCGGTGAAAATGCCGTGCAGGCGCCCAGCGCCGAGGCAAGCAGGGCGATCAACAGCAACCGCAGTGGTCGGTGAAACGTGGGGAATATGTGCACTCAGGGTTTCCTGTCGAGGTTCTTGATCCCCTGCAGCAGCTCGATGGGCAGCGGGAAGACGATGGTAGAGCTCTTGTCACCGGCGATGTTGCTCAGTGTCTGCATGTAGCGCAGCTGCATGGCGCCCGATTGCCGGCCAAGCATCTCGGCGGCCTGCATGAGTTTCTCCGACGCCTGCAGTTCGCCCTCCGCATGAATGACCTTCGCCCGCCGCTCGCGTTCCGCCTCGGCCTGCCGGGCGATGGCGCGGATCATTGATTCATCGAGGTCGACGTGCTTGATCTCGACGTTGGCCACCTTGATCCCCCAGGCATCGGTCTGCGCATCGAGCACCTGCTGGATGTCGCTGTTGAGCCGCTCGCGCTCGGCCAGCATGTCGTCCAGTTCGTGCTTGCCGAGCACCGCACGCAGGGTGGTTTGCGCCAGCTGGCTGGTGGCCGAATGGTAGTCCTCGACCTGGATGATCGCCTTCTGCGCGTCCAGCACGCGGTAATACACCACCGCGTTGACCTTCACCGAGACGTTGTCGCGGGAGATCACGTCCTGGGTCGGCACGTCGAGCACCAGCGTGCGCAGATCGACCCGTACCATCTGCTGGATGCCGGGAATCACCAGGATCAAGCCCGGCCCCTTGACCTTCCAGAAACGTCCGAGCATGAACACCACGCCGCGCTCGTATTCGCGCAGGATGCGAAAGGTCGACGCCAGCAGGCCGAACAGCAGCACAAGCAACACCAGAAAACTCATTTCATAGCCCATGGTTCAGCTCCTCTCGATGGGTGGATGGCTGTGCGGCGACCTCCAGTTGCAGCCCGTGCCGGGCGATTACCCGTACCTGCTGGCCGGCCTGCAGCGGCGAGGCGCTGTGCACCTGCCAGTTCTCGCCCTGCAGGTGCAGCCAGCCACTGTGGGAATCCTGTACCGAGACCGAGGTGATCTGCGCGAGGCTGCCGATCAGCTCGCTGTCTCCGCCGACCAGGCGCTGCCGTCGCGCCTTCAGCGCCATGGCGACGATGCCGAACACCAGCAGTGCGCTGACCATGCCCAGCGGCACGATCAGGCTCAGCGGAATGCCGAAACCCGGCACCTCGGTATCGATGAGGATCACCGCGCCAGCGACGAACGCGGCCACGCCTCCGATGCCGAGCACGCCGAAGCTCGGCAGGAACGCTTCGGCGACCATGAAAGCGATGCCGAGCAGGATCAGCGCCACGCCGGCGTAGTTCACCGGCAGCAGCTGCAGCGAATACAGCGCCAGGATCAGACAGATGCCGCCGAGCACGCCGCCGGCGCCGATGCCGGGGTTGGAGAATTCGAGGATCAGCCCGTAGATGCCGATCATCATCAGGATCAGCGCCACGCTGGGGTTGGTGATCACCGCCAGCAGGCGCACCCGCCAGTCGGGTGCGTGCTCGATGAGTGGGGCTTCGGCGGTGCTTAGCGTGGCGTCACCCTCGACGGTGGCGAGGGTTGTGCCGTCGAGCTGGCGCAGCAGGTCGGCAACGTCGCGCGCCAGGTAGTCGATCACCTTCTGTTCCAGCGCTTCGCTCGCCGACAGGCTGACCGCCTCGCGCACGGCCTGCTCGGCCCACTCGGCATTGCGTCCGCGCAACTGGGCGAGGCCGCGGATATAGGCGGCGGCGTCGTTGACCTGCTTGCGGCTCATGGCATCGCCGGGGGGCTTGGATGGCTCGTCCCGCTCGCCTTGCGGCTGCTCGGGCGGTGCGCCGGGCATGCCACCGATCTGCACCGGCGTCGCCGCGCCAAGGTTGGTGCCCGGCGCCATCGCCGCGACATGGCTGGCGTAGAGCATGTAGGTGCCGGCGCTGGCCGCCCGGGCGCCACTGGGGGTGACGTAGGTAGCGACCGGGATCGAGCTGGCGAGGATCGCCTTGATGATCGCGCGCATCGACGTGTCCAGCCCGCCGGGGGTGTCCAATTCCAGCACTACCAGCTGTGCCTCCTCGTGACGGGCATGTTCGAGGCCGCGCAGCAGGTAGTCGGCGCTGGCCGGGCCGATGGCGCCGTCGACCCGCAGCAGCGTGACCGGCGCCGCAGCCAGTGCGGGGCCAGCCAGAAACAGCAGCAAGGCCAGCGACCAGCGTAGCAGGCGCATGGAGCGGAGCATGGCGCTCTCCTCGGGCAGTGCAGGATACTGCCGGTCATTTCAGCGTAGACGACGGCTGCTCGAGCGCCGATTGCTGCGCGAGTGTGTCGCGGTGCGGCGCAATCGCTGAACTCTGCTCGGCGTTAACACCTCACAGGTGCAGAGGGATGGTTGTCCGTCGCCTGCAGAAAGAGGAGATATGCCGATGATTCCTTGCCCCGACAAGCGCTCCGCGCCCGTATCGAGAAGCCGGCAGGATGGGCTGCGCTGATGCCCGCACCGCGCAGCAAGACCGTGGAGAAGATGATGGGCGTCGTGCGCTGGATCGGATTCGCCGCCTGCTCGCTGGCGGCCGTCGGCTATGCCGCCATCGGCAACTACAACATGACCGGTGCGATGCTGGCGCTGGCCGTGCTGTCCTGGCTCAACATCCGTCGCAAGCGTTCACCGCGGCCGCCTGAGCGCTAGCGTCGGCCTCGACCTCGACCCAATGCCCAACCCGCACCCAGTGCCAGCAGGGCGCCGGCGCCCAGGGCCAGCTTGCCTACATTCGCCGCGCTGATGGTCAGCGCATGTGACTGCGCCTGATCGCCGAAGCGGCCGTCGGTCGAATGCAGGCCTTCGACTGGCTCGAACAGGTTGTCCGGGCGGTTTTCCGCCACGCGTTCGGGCACCAGCTGTCCGTCCCAGGCCTGCCGCGCGAGCATGCGATCGAGCAGGCCGGGCATGAACAGCGTGCCGATGATCGCCTTCAGGCTGGCCGTGCCGACCCACAGCTCCCGGGGTGCGTCACGCGCCGCACGGAGGATGGCCCGCGCCGCGACTTCTGGTGTGTGGATCGGCGGCACCGGCTGCGCGCGCCAGCCGATCTTGTTGCGTGCCCAATCGAACTGCGGGGTGTTGTGCGCCGGCAGCTGAACCATGCTCAGGCGAATGGCGCTGTTGTCGTGGATCAGCTCGCAACGCAGCGAATCAATAAAGCCGCGAATGGCGAACTTGGCGCCGCAATAGGCCGACTGCAAGGGGATGGCGCGGTAGGCCAGTGCTGAGCCGACCTGGACGATGGTGCCGCTGTTGCGTGGGCGCATGTGGCGCAGCGCAGCCAGCGTGCCGTGCACGCTACCGAGGTAGGTCACCTCGGTGACGCGGCGGATTTCCTCGGCGGTCAGAGACGCGAAGGGGCCGAACACTGTCGCCATCGCCGCGTTGACCCATACATCGATCGGCCCCAGTTCCGACTCGATGCGGCTGGCCGCGGCATCCAGCGCATTGGCATCGGCGACATCAGCGGAAATCGCCAGCACCGTCGCGCCCAGTGCTTCGAGTTGATCGCGGGTGTCGCGCAGGCCCTGTTCCCCTCGGGCGATCAGCGCCACCCGGTAGCCGGCCGTGGCAAAGGCCTCGGCGGTCGCGCGGCCGACGCCAGCGGTTGCGCCGCAGATCACCGCGATTGGTTCTGGCATGAGAAGTCCTCTGATCGTTGCAGTTGGCGGTCGCGCTCGGCGGCCCGCGGTCTGCTTAGACGACCCGTGCGGGCATGGGGGAGTTCGGATGAGCCCGAGCGAAATACGCGGCTATCGACCAATGGCCAATGGCGTCTACGCCTTTCGTCTGGGATTGTTAGCAGGCTAAGCGATACGCTCGGCGCCGCCCCTTGGCTCAAAAGGCAAAGCGGCATGACGCAACGATGCCCACGTGAAAGACGGGCTGCGTCTTCTCCCTCCGTGCATCTAACCGATGCCCTCGGCGGCTTATCCGGTCGCCCTCGGACTTCAGCCCGCTGCCCTTCGGCAGCGGCGCTCCGCCAGCAGCGTGGAAGGAACCCCTCTGCGCTGTTCCGGTCGATTCAGGTAAGCCGCATATGGCCGCACTTACCTGACGGAGACCATGATGGACCTCATCCGCATCATTATCGCGATACTGCTGCCACCGCTTGGCGTGTTCCTCCAGGTAGGCTTCGCCGGCGCGTTCTGGCTCAACATCCTGCTCACCCTGCTCGGCTATATCCCCGGCATCATCCACGCGGTCTGGATCATCGCTCGTCGTTGATTGTCAGCGGCCCGGTCGACCGGGCTGCTTTTGAACTCCCTCCCCTGGCCGTGTAGAGTCGCGCTTCCTGCGCTACGGAACCAATCACGCGCGAAACACTCAAGAAAACGCCGCTAACCGTGCGCGATCGCCCGTGGGTGACGCCTACACACAGTTGCCCGCGTCGGGTATACGGAAAGGAAACCAATGAGCGAGTCCTTCATCGATCAGAGCAATTTCAGGCGGATTCTCAACCGCAATGTGGCCGTGCCACTGGGTTTCGGCTTTCTCAGCGCCTTCTTCTTCAGTGCGATCGTCTATTACCTGCTCAGCGTCGGCCAATGGGTCGAGCGTTCGGTTCAGGGCGTGGCCTATGCCCACGAATCGCAGAAGATGCTTAACGACATCGAGTCCTCGATGCGCGGCTACCTGATCGCCGGCGAGACGCGCTTTCTCGAGCCCTACGAGCGCGAGCGGCCGCTGTTCGAAGAGCAGCTTGAGCTGATGCGCGACTACTCGGCCGATGACGCCGAGCAGCTCGAGCGCGTCGAGCGCATCGCCATGCTGCATAGCCAATGGCTGGTCTTTGCCGAGGATCTGATCGCACAACGTGCTCAAGGGCAGTCCGTCGTCGAGGACGTGCAGAGCAAGCGTGGGCTTGAGCTGAAGGAGGATCAGCGCCGCCTGCTCAACGATTTCATCGCCCGCGAACGCCAGCTGCGCAGCGAGCGCACCGACGTATCGGAGGTGGTCACCACCGCACTGATCGGCGGCTTCCTGCTGTTCAGCCTGGTCTTCAGCGGCGTGCTGGTGTACCTCGGTCGCCGTGACCTGACCTCGCTGTCGGAAAGCTACTCGCAGTCGTTGCAGCGGCAGCAGTCCCATTCCGAGGCGCTTGAGCAGCAGGCCTGGTACCGCACCGGGCAGACCCAGCTTGGTGACTCCATTATCGGCGAACTGGCCTTGCCAGCCCTAGGTCAGGGTGTGCTGAATTTCCTTTCACGCTACATCGATGCGGCGGTCGGCGCGCTCTACGTGGTGCAGGATGGCAAGCTGCAGCGCGTCGCCGAGTATGCCTACGACCCGGATCATCTGCAGAGTGCGCGCACGCTGGACATCGGCAACGGCCTGGTCGGCCAGGCTGCGCTGGAGCGGCGGGGGATGACGCTCGAAGACCTGCCGGCGGACTACCTCAAGGTGACCTCCGGGCTGGGCAACACGGCGCCACGCTCGGTGCTTATCGTGCCGGTGGAAGACAGCGGCATGCTCAACGGCGTGATCGAGTTGGGTTTCCTGCGGCCGCTGCGCGAGCAGGACAGCGAGCTGCTGCGGCGCATCGTCCCGAGCATCGGCTCGGCCATCGAGGCGGCGCGCTATCGTCAGCGCCTGCAGAAGGTGCTCGCCGAAACCCAGCAGCTCAACGAGGAGCTGCAGGTGCAGCAGGAAGAACTGCGCGCCGCCAACGAGGAACTGGAAGAGCAGTCCAACGCCCTGCGCGAGTCCCAGGCGCATATGGAAGAACAGCAGGCCGAGCTGGAGCAGACCAACGAGCAGCTGGCCGAGCAGACCGAGGAACTGGCGCGCCAGCGCGACCAGATGGACGAGAAGAATCAGCGCCTGAACGAGGTGCAGCTGATGCTCGAACAGCGCGCCGACGAGCTGCAGCGCGCCAGCCGCTACAAGTCCGAATTCCTTGCCAATATGTCCCATGAGCTGCGTACGCCGCTGAACAGCTCGCTGATCCTGGCCAAGCTGCTGGCCGACAACCCCGAGGGCAATCTCAGCGACGATCAGGTGCAGTTCGCCCGCTCCATCTATTCGGCGGGCAACGACCTGCTCACGCTGATCAACGACATCCTCGACATCTCCAAGGTGGAAGCCGGCAAGCTCGAGGTGCATCCAGAGCTGACCATCCTCACCCGCCTGGTCGACGGCATGAAGAATCTGTTCCTGCCGCTGGCCATGGAGAAATCCCTGCAGTTCAGCGTGGAGCTTGCCGATGACCTGCCGGCCAGTCTGTTCAGCGATCGCCAGCGCCTGGAGCAGATCATCAAGAACCTGCTGGCCAATGCCTTCAAGTTCACCGAGAAAGGCTCGGTGACGCTGCGCGTCGAACCGCGCGACGACGACCTGCTGGCCTTCGCCGTGCGCGACACCGGCATCGGCATCGCCCAGGAGCAGCAGGCGGCGATCTTCGAGGCATTCCGCCAGGCCGACGGCACCACCAACCGCCGTTACGGTGGCACCGGTCTGGGCCTGTCGATCTCCCGCGAGCTGGCCAATCTGCTCGGCGGAGAAATCGAAGTGCAGAGCCAGCCGGGCGCCGGCAGCACCTTTACCCTGGTCGTGCCGCAGAACTACAGCGAAGCGCTCGGCGCCGAGCCGGAAGTGGCGCAACCGAGTCGCCAGCCGGAGTCGAGCAGCAAACCGGCGCTTGTGCCGAGCAAAGCCCCGATCCGTCACGACGAGCGTGAGCTGCTGAATCGTGCCGCCGCCGCGGTACCGCAGCGCCTGGCCGATGACCGCGACAGATTCCCGTTCAAGGAGCGCTGCGTGCTGGTGATCGAGGACGAGCCGCAGTTCGCGCGCATCCTCCACGATCTTGCGCATGAACTGCAGTACAGCTGTCTACTGTCGCAGAACGCCGACGACGGCTTCGATACCGCGCTGCAGTACAAGCCGGACGCGATCCTGCTCGACATGCGTCTGCCGGATCACTCCGGTCTGACGGTGCTCGAACGGCTCAAGGAAAATCCCGCAACCCGGCATATCCCGGTGCATGTGGTATCGGTGGAGGATCGCAAGGAAGCGGCGCTGCAGATGGGCGCGGTGGGCTACGCGATGAAGCCGACTACCCGCGAAGAGCTGAAGAACGTCTTCAGCCGGCTGGAGGCCAAGCTGGCGCAGAAGGTAAAACGCATCCTGCTGGTCGAGGACGACGCTCTGCAGCGCGAGAGCATGTCGCGGCTGATCGAGGACGTCGACATCGAGATCACTGCCGTGGAGTTCGGCGCCCAGGCGCTGGAGCTGCTGCGCGACACGGTGTTCGATTGCATGATCATCGACCTCAAGCTGCCGGACATGGACGGCAGCGAACTGCTCGAGCGCATGGCCAAGGAGGACATCTGCTCGTTCCCGCCGGTGATCGTCTACACCGGGCGCAACCTGGCCCGCGACGAGGAGGCGGCGCTGCTCAAGTACTCGCGCTCGATCATCATCAAGGGCGCGCGCTCGCCGGAGCGTCTGCTCGACGAGGTGACGCTGTTCCTGCACAAGGTCGAGTCGGACATGCCGCCGGAGCGGCAGAAGATGCTGAAAAGCGCGCGCAGCCGCGAGAAGGCCTTCGAGGGCCGCAAGATCTTGGTGGTGGACGACGACGTGCGCAACGTCTTTGCCCTGACCAGCGCGCTGGAGCAGAAGGGCGCGATGGTGGAGATCGCCCGCAACGGCCTGGAGGCCATCGACAAGCTGCAGCACGATGCCGGCATCGACCTGGTGCTGATGGACATCATGATGCCGGAGATGGATGGTTTCACCGCCATGCAGGAAATCCGCAAGGATGTTCGTTTCGCCAAGCTGCCGATCATCGCGGTGACCGCCAAGGCGATGAAGGACGACCAGGACCGCTGCCTGCGTTCGGGCGCCAATGATTATCTGGCCAAGCCTATCGACCTCGACCGGCTGTTCTCGCTGATCCGCGTCTGGCTGCCGAAAGTGGAGCTGCTGTGAAATGCCCGACCGTAACGTCGAGATCGAACTCAAGCTGCTGATCGAGGCGATCTACCTCAAGTACAGCTACGACTTCCGCGACTATTCCGGCGCTTCGCTCAAGCGCCGGGTGTTGCTGGCGTTGAAGCAGCTGCAGTGCGAGAGCATCTCGGCCCTGCAGCGCAAGATCCTCTACGACCCGCAGGCCTTCATGGAGCTGCTGCAGTACCTCACCATCCCGGTCAGCGAGATGTTCCGTGATCCGAGCTATTTCCGCGCGCTGCGCGAACAGGTGGTGCCGGTGCTGCGCACCTATCCGTCGCTGAAGATCTGGATTGCCGGCTGCAGCACCGGCGAAGAGGTCTACTCGATGGCCATCCTGCTCAAGGAAGAAGGGCTGCTCGAGCGCTCGATCATCTATGCCACCGACATCAATCCGCGCTCGCTGGAGCAGGCGCGCCAGGGCATCTACTCCATCGACCACCTGCGCCAGTACACGGCGAACTATCAGCAGGCCGGTGGCACGCAGAGCTTTTCCGACTATTACACCGCCGCGTACGACTCGGCGATCATGGACAAGTCGCTGAAAGAAACGGTTACCTTTGCCGACCATAGCCTGGCCACCGATAGCGTATTTTCCGAAACGCATTTGATCTCCTGCCGCAACGTGCTGATCTATTTCAACAAGCCGCTGCAGGACCGCGCCTTCGGTCTGTTTCACGAGTCGCTCTGCCACCGCGGGTTTCTCGGCCTGGGGAGCAAGGAGACGGTCGAGTTCTCCGGCTATGCCGGTTACTACGAGCCGTTCAACAAATCGGAAAGGATCTTCCGCAAGTCATGAGCAGCTCCGCGCAGGCGATTCTGCAGACCTGCCGCCAGCCGCCGATAGAGGCCGTGGTGATCGGCGCCTCGGCAGGTGGACTGGAAGCACTGGGGATAGTGCTCGAAGGCCTGCCGAGCGGTTTCCGCTTGCCGATCCTGGTGGTCCAGCACGTGCCGGCCAATGGCCCGACGCATCTGGCCGAGATATTCGGACGCAGAACCCGGTTGCTGGTCAAGGAAGCTGACGACAAGGACCAGTTACGCTGCGGAATGCTGTACTTTGCCGCACCCGGCTACCACCTGCTGGTCGAGAGCGACCGCAGCCTGTCCCTGAGCCAGGACGATGCAGTGCATTTTTCCCGTCCGTCGATCGATGTGCTGTTCGAATCGGCGGCCGATGCCTGGGGACCGCGGGTTGCGGGCTTCCTGCTGACCGGCGCCAACGAGGATGGCGCCGCCGGCCTCGAGGCGATCCACCGCGGCGGCGGGTTGACCGTGATTCAGGACCCCGTCGAAGCGGCCGTACCAACCATGCCTCGCGCCGCCCTGCGGCGCTTCGCGCCGGATTACATCTTGCCCCTACGCGACATTCACCGATTGTTGCGAGAACTGGAGTGACCATGCCCGACCGTACCGACGAGGTAAATCTACTGATCGTCGATGACCTGCCGGAGAACCTGCTGGCTCTGGACGCGCTGTTGCAGGCGCCCGGTATACGGGTTCATCAGGCCGAATCGGCCGAGCAGGCACTGGAGCTGCTGCTGCGTCACGAGTTCGCACTGGCCATTCTCGATGTGCAGATGCCGGGCATGGACGGCTTCCAGCTGGCCGAGCTGATGCGCGGCACCGAGCGCACCAAGCAGATCCCCATCGTCTTCGTCAGTGCCGCCGGTCGCGAGCTCAACTATGCCTTCAAGGGTTACGAGAGTGGCGCGGTGGATTTCATGCACAAGCCGCTGGATGCCCATGCGGTGCGCAGCAAGGTCAGCGTGTTCGTCGATCTGTACCGTGGGCGCAAGCGCCTGGCACGACAGCTGGAGGCCTTGGAGCGGAGCCGTCGTGAGCAGGAAGTGCTGCTCGACGAACTGCGCAGCACCCAGGCCGAGCTGGAGGGGGCGGTGCGCATGCGCGATGACTTCATGTCGATCGTCTCCCACGAGCTGAAGACACCGCTCAACACCCTGATTCTCGAGGTGCAGCTGCGCAAGCTGCAGCTCGGTCGCAACAATCTCGAGACCTTCAGCGAAGAGCGCCTGCGCAACATGGTGGACAAGGATGAGCGGCAGATTCAGAGCCTGATCCGCCTGATCGACGACATGCTCGATGTCTCGCGCATCCGTACCGGCAAGTTATCGATCCGCCCGAGCCGCACCGACCTCGCGCAGTTGGTCGGTAACGTCGTGGAAAGTTTCGCGGCGCAGATGGAAGCCTGCGGCTGCGAGCTGCGGCTGGAGCGAAACGAGCCGATCATCGGTGTCTGGGATGCCTTCCGCATCGAACAGGTACTGGCCAACCTGCTGACCAATGCCATGCGCTACGGGGCTGGCAAGCCGGTGCACGTCAGTGTCGTGTCGTGTGCAGACGGTGCCTGCATCGAGGTGCGCGACCACGGCATCGGCATCAGCGCGCAGAGTCTGGAGCGCATCTTCTGCCAGTTCGAACGTGCCGAAGGCAGCGAAAGCAGCGCCGGCCTGGGACTGGGTCTGTTCATCGCCGACCAGATCGTCCGTGCGCACAACGGCCGCATTCAGGTGCAGAGCGAGGAAGGCCAGGGCTCGCTGTTCCGCGTGCTGCTGCCGCTGGGCGAGTAGCTGTCGGTACGCTCGCTGGCCTGTAGCGCCGCAAGAGCGTATCTCCGCCCCAGCGGAGAAGGTGCCTTATCCATCAGCGCCGGCCCCGGCGCGATACTGACTTGCCGCCTCAGGACGAGCAGCTGATCTCCAGGTGCTTGCCCCATTCCGGCGGCCGCTCGGCGTAGCGCTGCATGCCCGGCTGTTCCTCGAAGGGGCGGCTGAGCACGGCGTGCAATTCGCGCACGGGGGCGTAATCACCTTTTTCCGCCGCCTCGATTGCCTGCTGCGCCAGGTAGTTGCGCAGGATGTACTTCGGGTTGACCGCCTGCATGCGCGCCTGTCGCTCGGCCGGCTCGCTGCCCTCGCGTGCGGTGCGCGCGCAATAGTCCGCGGCCCAGGCATCGAAGCCCTGCAGATCGACGAAGTCCTCGCGCAGGCGGCGGACCGCCTGTTCGGCCGGGCTCTCGCTAAGTTCGCGGAAGAAGTTCGTGTAATCGACGGCACTGGCCTGCATCAGTTGCAGCACGCGGCGCACCAGCGCCTCGTCATCCGCTTCGGCCTGGGCGAAACCCAGACGCCGGCGCATCAGGTCCAACCATTCGGCTTCGTACAGCGGCAGGAACAGCTCCATGGTTTCGCGCAGCACCTTGACCTCGATGAAAGGCGTCAGTGCCTGGGCCAGCGCTGCCAGGTTCCAGTGGGCGATGGGCACCTGGTTCTCGAAGGAGTAGCGACCGGTGTCGTCGGAGTGGTTGCAGATGAAGCGCGCGTCGAAGTCGTCGAGAAAGGCGTAGGGGCCGAAATCGAAGGTGATGCCGAGGATCGACATGTTGTCGGTGTTCATCACCCCATGGCAGAAGCCGTAGGCCTGCCAGCGGGCGATCAGTGCGGCAGTGCGTTCGAGCACCTCGCGGAAGAATGCGTGGAACGGCTCGGGGTGTTCCAGCAGTTCGGTGAAGTGCGCCTCGATGACGTGTTCGAGCAGCTGTTTCAGCTCGGCGTGCTGGCGGGTGTAATAGAAGAACTCGAAATGGCCGAAGCGCACATGACTGGGCGCCAGGCGCAGCAGCATGGCACCGCGCTCCGGGCGCTCGCGGTAGACCAGCGAATCCGAACCGGTGACGCATAGCGCCCGCGAGCTGGGAATGCCCAGTGCATGCAGATGTTCGCTGGCGAGGAACTCGCGAATCGATGAGCGCAGCACCGCGCGACCGTCGCCCATGCGTGAATAGGGCGTCTTGCCGGCGCCCTTGAGGTGTAAATCCCAGTACTCGCCGGCCTCGTTGACCACTTCGCCAAGCAGCAGCCCGCGGCCATCGCCCAGCTGCGGGTTGTAGCTGCCGAACTGGTGGCCGGAATAGACCATCGCCCGCGGTTCGGCAGTCGACCAGATCTTGTGCCCGGAGAACAGCTCGGCGAACAGCGGCTGCTCGGCCTCGGCCGGGTCCAGATCCAGCAACGCCATGGCCGCCTCGCTGACGACCACCAGGCGCGGGTCGCTCAGCGGCTGCGGCGAGACCTCGGTGGAAAAGGTATCGCCGAGGCGGGCGAAGCGGTTGTCGAAGGTCAGCTGGGTTAGGCTTTTCAATATCTCTCCGGCGGCGGCAGGCGGGCGAGGAGTGCCCGGCCGCAGCCGGGCGTTCTGGACGTTGGAGGGTGCGCGGCGCCCGGACGTTCCTCAGCCGCGATCATCGGTCGCCGGCTTCGGCGCGTCGTCGGCGGGCTTCGGCGTGGCACTGAGCTGCAGCTGCTGGCCGGCGAAGTTCTTCAGGAACACATCGACCTGGCGGAAGGCGATGTTGATGCCGGCCTTGGTGAATTCACGGTCGATGAAGCGGTTGATCTCATCGGTGGCCGGGTTGCGGTCGCCCAGATCACGCACGTGGATGCGGAGTTCGTGGTCCAGCGTGCTCTCGCCGAAGTTGAGGAAGAACACCTGCGGCTCCGGGTCCTTGAGTACGCGCGGGTTGGCTTGAGCAGCCTTGTAGAGCAGCGCCTTCACCTGCTCCAGGTCCGAACCGTAGCCAACGCCGACCTTGACCGTCACGCGGGTCACGGTGTCGCTCAGCGACCAGTTGATCAGCTGACCGGTGATGAAGGTCTTGTTCGGGACGATGATGTCCTTGCGGTCGAAGTCGGTGATGGTGGTGGCGCGGATGCGAATCCGGCTGACCGTGCCCGACAGGTTGCCGATGGTCACCACGTCGCCGATTCGTACCGGGCGTTCGAAGAGGATGATCAGGCCGGAGATGAAGTTGGCGAAGATCTCCTGCAGGCCGAAACCCAGGCCCACCGATAGCGCGGCTACCAGCCACTGCAGCTTGTCCCAGCTGACGCCGAGGGTGGACAGCGTGGTGACGATGCCGAAGCCGGCCAGCGCATAGGACAGCAGCGTGGTGGTGGCGTAGGCGCTGCCCTGGGCCAGACGCAGCTTGGACAGCACCATGACTTCCAGCAGGCCGGGCAGGTTGCGCGCCAGGGCCACCGTGATGGCGACGATCAGCAGTGCGCCGAGCAGGTTGTTCAGGCTGATCGCCGCGGTGGTCAGGGCATCGCCGCTGCCGGTGGTGTATTCGTACAGGGTGATGTTGTCCAGGTAGGACACCACCGAGATCAGGTCGGACCAGACCCAGTACAGCGCCACGAGGAACACGCCGAACATGGTCAGGCGGGTCAGTCGCAGCGACTGCTGGTTGACCTGTTCGATGTCCAGCCCCGGTTCGCCCTGGGTTTCCACCGTGTCGCTGCCATCGTCGCCCTGCGCCTGGCGCCTGGCCAGGGCGCGCTTGTAGGCCAGCCGCCGCGCCGCGACGGTGAGGCCGCGGACCAGCGCCGCTTCGACGACTATCCAGATCATCAACAGGTAGAGCGTGTCGATCAGGCGATCGGTCAGCTTCAGCGCCGTGTAGTAGTAGCCAAAGCCCACTGCGACGATCAGCGCGATCGGCAGCACGCTGAACAGGAGGCCGATCATCAGGCGCAGCGGCGGCGCGTTCTGGCTCGACGGTCCCTTGAGCAGCAGGCGGTTGAGGCGCCAGCTCATCAGCGCAAAGCAGGTCAGCACGACGAGAATGCCCAGCACGTCGTCGGCCAGGCGCGCCGGCTGATGCTCGGCGACGCTGACCACGGCAACCAGGGCCATGACGATCAGCCCCAGCCGGCGAATCTCGTCACGCAGGAAGGCCACCTGCGGCCGCGACCAGCCGAAGTGCAGCTCGGCCACGCGCCCTGGCGAGAGCATGCGGTAGGCGCTGTAGAACACCAGCCAGGCCTGGGCCATTTCATACAGGGCGGCGCCGAGGACGTAGTTCTGCCCGCGCGCGTCCATCTGCAGCAGGTAGCCGCAAAGGGTCAGGAACAGCGCGCCGGGCAGCGCCAGCAGCAGGTTGAGCAGCAGCGCCAGCGGGGTGTGCAGCTGGCTGTCGTTGCGGAAATGGCCGATTTCCTCGCTCAGCGAGCTGAGTTTGGCGTCGATCTTCTTGCGCCACCAGAGCAGAGCGGCGATCAGCAGCAGCAGCGGCAGAAAGAACAGCGGGCGTTCCTTCAGCCCGGCACCCAGCTCCTGCACTGCGGACAGCCAGGGCATCGCCGCGAGCTGCACCTTGAGTCGGCGAATCGAACCCTGCAGCCAGTCGAAGTCCAGCGGCTTGTTGCTGGGAATCCAGAACATCTGCTCGTCGAGGGTGTTGCTGAGCGCGCTGGCGGTGTCCTGCAGCTGCTTCTGGTTGAGCTGCAGGGTGATCGAGGCGTTGAGCAGTGAGTCCAGCTCGCGGTTGAGGCGGTCGAGCAGCTCGCTGCGGGTGGTGGCCAGGTCGAGCAGGGTGCGCCGCAGCTCGGGGGTCACTTCTTCTTCGTTCTGCTCTGCCAGCAGCTGATCGACGTAGGCGGCAGCATTGCCCGCCGCTTCACGGCGCTGGTTGAGCTCGAACTGATAGAGGCGGATATCGGCGATTTCGTCGGCCAGATTCTTGTCCAGCTGCAGGCTCGGCAGCGCCTGTTTCTGCTGGTAGAGGATGCGCGACAGCAGCAGGCTGCCTTCGAGCACGGCGATCTGTTCTTCCAGCGCCTGATCGGTCTGGTTGAGGGTATCGAGCTGCTGGCGGGTCTGCAGGTTCTGCTGGTTGAGGCGGTTGAGGCGCTCGGTGGCCCGCAACAGGTAGTCGGACAGCTTGAGGTTCTCGGCGCTTTCGGCGGCGAGCAGCTTGTCCGAGCCGGCCTGCTGCACCCGCGCGGAGAACTCGGCGACGGTCTGCTCCGATTCGGCACGGCGCTTCTCGTTGATCAGCCCTTGCAGGGCCTGGGTGTCCTGCTCGGCACGGGCGATGCGCTCGGCCAGCAGGTCTCGGCGGGCCTTGCCCAGGTCCTGCAGCAGGCTGTTGCCGGCCAGTTCCTGGCGGCGCAGTTCGATCTGCGCGCTGAGCGAGGCGATCTCCGCCTCCAGCAGCGCGCGGCGTTCCTCGCTCAGTGGCTTGCCGGATTCGCGTCCGCCCTTGAGCAGGTTGTTGATTTCCTGGATGCGCGTCTGCGCCGTGCCGATCTGCGCCTGGGCGCGCTCGGGACGGGTCTGCGCGCTGATGATCATGCTGTTGGCGGCACTGAACTGCTTCTGCCATTCGGACAGCTCCTCGACCCGCGCGCTCAGGCGCTGCTCGAGTGCCTCCACCGACTGGCTGGCATAGCGCTTGGCGGGGTCTTCGTCCGGGCTGGCCTTGAGTTTCGCCAGCTCGCGCTGAGCCTCGGTGATTTCCTTCGGCGCCTGCGCCAGCTGCGCTTTCAGTTCGGCGAGGCGGGTTTCGCTGGTCGCGGCCTGCTCGCTCATGCGCCGGGTCTGCTCGTCCAGCGAGGGTTGTGCGGATTTCGTTTCGCCTTCGCTGGCGGGTGGGGTGCCCGTCAGGCTGTCCAGTGATTGAGCATGCAGGGGGGCGACAAACAGGCAGAACGTCGAGAGCAACAGGGCGCGCAGAAGGGACATGGGGGCAGTGACGCAGCGGATGACCAGAAAGTGCGAAAGTCTACGGGCTGCGCCTGTCCAGCGCGAGTACCGCGCAACCGGTCGAGTGATGAGCGGTGAGGCCGCGTCATCCGCCGGCCATGGTGGCTTTAGAACATCAGCTGTGGGCCTGGCTTGTCACCTTCCGGAAACTTCAGGCCGACCTTGCGCACTTCGCCGGCCTCCATTGCTGCCACGGTCCAGGTCAGCCCGTTCCATTCGATCTGGTCGCCCACCACCGGATTGCCATTGACCTGCTCGGCCATGAAGTTGCCGATGGTCTGGTTACCGTCCACATCGCCGAGCTTGAGGCCGTAGAGCGCGGTGATGGCGCTGAGCTGGGCGTCGGCCTCGAGGATGAAGTCGCCGAAGAAACGCAGGTCCTGGCCGCGCTTGGGTGCCTGGCTGAACAGCTTGCCGAGGGCTGGCAGGTCTTCGTCATGACCGATCACGCAGAGGATATCGTCCACCTGCAGCCGCGTGCTGCCGGACGGGTGCAGCAGATTCTTGCCGCGGAAGAGGGCGGCGATGCGCGTGCCGGGTGGCATCTTCAGTTCGCGCAGGGCGGCACCGACGCACCATTTGCTGGCGCTCAGGCGGTAGACGAACATTTCCCACTGGCTGGTGGCGTGCACCTGCAGGCCCGTACGCGAAACCGGCATGGGCGACGGCGGTACCTCGACCTTGGCCTTCTTCGCCGCCCAGGCCAGCGTCGAACCCTGCAGCAGCAGCGACACCAGGACAATGAAGAACGCCACATTGAAGAACAGCTGGGCGTTTTCCAGCCCGGCCATCAGCGGGAATACCGCGAGGATCACCGGCACCGCACCACGCAGGCCGATCCAGGAGATGAACAGGCGCTCGCGCAGGTGGAAGCTGCGGAACGGCAACAGGCTGACGAACACCGCCAGCGGGCGGGCGAACAGGATCATCCACAGCGACAGCGCCAGTGCCGGCAGGGCGATGGGCAAGAGTTCGCTGGGGGTGAGCAGCAGGCCGAGCACGAGGAACATGCCGATCTGGCTGAGCCAGGCCAGGCCGTCGAACATGTGCAGGATGCCGTGGCGGTTGCGGATCGGCCGGTTACCCAGCAGCAGACCGCAGACGTAGATGGCGAGGATGCCGCTGCCGCCGATGGCGCCGGACAGGGCGAAGATCATCAGGCCGCCGGCCACTGCCAGCAGCGGGTAGAGCCCGTCGGCTACCGACAGCCGGTTGATCAGCTGCAGCAGCAGCCAGCCGCCAGCCAGACCGAGCACGGTGCCTATACCGAACTGTTGCAGCAGAGTCAGCAGGAAGTCCCAGCCGAAGGTGGTCTGCCCGGCGAGCAGCATGTCGATCAGCGCGACGGTAAGGAACATCGCCATCGGGTCGTTGCTGCCCGACTCGATTTCCAGCGTCGAACCGACCCGCTCGTTCAGGCCCTTGCCGTTGAGCAGGTTGAACACCACGGCGGCATCGGTGGAGCCGACGATCGCGCCGATAAGCAGGCCCTGCAGCAGCGGCAAATCGAACAGCCAGGCAGCGGCCAGCCCGGTAAAGCCGGAGGTGATCGCCACGCCCAGGGTCGCCAGCGAGAACGCCGGTTTCAGGGCCACGCGGAAGGTTGCGGTACGGGTACGCATGCCACCGTCGAGGAGAATCACCGCCAGCGCCAGGTTGCTGATGACGAAGGCCAGCTGATAGTCCTCGAAGACGATACCGCCTACGCCATCGACCCCGGCAAGCATGCCGACGCCGAGGAAAATCACCAGGATCGGCACGCCGAGACGCGCCGAAAGGGAACTCATCAGGATGCTCGCCGCCACCAACAAGGCACCGATAAAGAACAGGTGGTTGATGTTGCCGACGTCCAAATGAAGTCTCCGCTAGAGAAAGCTGCCGCGTGCCCATGCACGGGATATGCCAGCGATTCTAACCTGATGATTTGACAGCCTGTCAAAAAAACGCCCCGCAGGAGCGGGGCGCTGTTACAGCATGTGCGGCACGCTCTAGAACCAGGCGTCCTGCATCGTCAGGCAGGTGTCGTCGCGTGCGTCGAGGATGGCCAGCTCGTGCGCGCAAGCCGGCACTTCCCAGGTCAGAAAGTAGCGCGCGGCCTGCAGCTTGCCACGGTAGAAGTCCGCATCCGCCGGATTGCCTTCGGCCAGCCCGCGTTCGGCGCGCAGTGCCTGCTCCAGCCAGCGCCAGCCGATCACTGCATGGCCGAACACCTTCAGGTACAGCGCCGAGTTGGCCAGCGCCTGGTTGACCTTGCCGGCTGCCAGATCGCCGAGCAGCGCCTGGGTCACGCTGGTGAGGCGGGCGATGTGCTGCTCCAGTGGCTGGCGCAGTGCGGTCAGCGAGTCGTACTCGGCGGCGCGTGCGCAGCTGGCCTGGATCAACCCGAGCAGCTGGCGCAGGCCGGCACCCTTGTTCTGCATCAGCTTGCGGCCGAGCAGGTCCAGCGACTGGATGCCGTGGGTGCCTTCGTGGATCGGATTGAGGCGGTTGTCGCGGTAGTACTGTTCCACCGGGTACTCGCGGGTGTAGCCATGACCGCCGAGAATCTGGATGGCCAGCTCGTTGGCCTTCAGGCAGTACTCCGACGGCCAGGATTTGACGATCGGCGTCAGCAGGTCGAGCAGTTCGCCGGCGTTGCGCCGCTCCTCGTCGCTCTCGGCGGTGTGCTCGTCGTCCACCAGGCGTGCCGAGTACAGGCCGAGATCGAAGGCGCCTTCGACATAGGCCTTCTGCATCAGCAGCATGCGCTTGACGTCGGTGTGCTCGATTATCGGCACCTGGGTCGAGGCCGGGTCCTTGCCGTCCGGCAGGCGGCCCTGCGGGCGCTCGCGGGCGTAGTTCAGCGAGTAGAGGTAGCCGGCGTAGCCGAGCATGATCGCGCCCATGCCGACGCCGATGCGCGCCTCGTTCATCATCTGGAAC
>LNAP01000325.1_pt1 | contig 54098 bp, 45 predicted proteins | sample 602601 | NCBI WGS metagenome assembly LNAP01 (sample SAMN02440304, study PRJNA202911) | soil metagenome | biome: Subtropical and temperate rainforests or woodlands; isolation source: soil samples (1 kg each in a 20% v/v slurry with milli Q water) were... ...
GGCGGACTGGGTGTAGCGGGAGCTATGGGAGCCCGCGCCGGCGCCAGCATCGCCGGCAGCGCGATGGGTGCCGGCGCACGCGGCGTTGGTTCGCTCGCCGGGATGTCGCCGTCGTCTTCGTCATCATCATCGTCCTCACCGAGCGCCGGCACCCCCACCTGGGCGCAACGCCTGCACCGGGTCCAGAGCATGAAAAGCGGCGCATCCACTGCCGCCCACGCGGTCCGCTCCGGCGATCACGGCGGCTCGAATTCCGTTCCTCTCAATCAGGATGACCGCGCATGAATCCATTCCGCAGACCCAGCGTCCGCTACGGCAAGACGCCAGCGCCCGAGACGCCGTATCAAAAAGCCGCTCAAGTTTGGGACGAGCGCATCGGCTCGGCGCGGGTGCAGGCGCGCAACTGGCGGCTGATCGCGTTCGGCAATCTCGCGCTCGCCGCCGGACTTGCCGGGGGTCTCGTCTGGCACGCGATGCGCGGCACCGTGGTGCCGTGGGTGGTGCAGGTCGACCAGCTCGGCCAGGCCCAAGCCGTGGCGCCAGCGATCGCCGACTATAAACCGACCGACGGCCAGGTCGCCTGGCATCTGGCGAGATTCATCGAGCAGGTGCGGTCGATCCCGGTCGATCCGATCATCGTTCGGCAGAATTGGCTGACAGCCTACGACTTCGTCACCGACCGCGGCGCGATCGCGCTCAATGATTATGCCCGCACCAACGATCCCTTCACCAAAGTCGGCAAGATCCAGATCGCGGTCAATGTCTCCAGCGTGATCCGCGCCTCGGCGGATTCATTCCGGATCGCCTGGGTCGAGCGCCGTTACGAGAACGGCAGCCTTAGTGCGACCGAACGCTGGACCGCCATTCTCACCATCGTCATCGAGACCCCGCGCGATGCAGAGAAGCTGCGCCGCAATCCGCTCGGGGTCTTCATTCACGCCCTCAACTGGTCGAAGGAGCTCGGCTGATGCAATCCAGATCCCTGCTGCACATTATGCTATGCGCCGTCCCGGTGGCCGGGTGCGCCAACAACTGGAAACCGCCGCAGATCGGATACGACGATCTGGAACCGGCGGTGCTGCAAAGCGAACCGCCGAAGCCGATCCAGGTGGTCGAACTCCCCAAGATCCTTCCCCTTCCCGGCCAGCTCAAGCCGCTGCCGGGCAAGACCACGGCGAAACCTGAACCGAAAGACCCGAAGGAACGGGTCGCCAAGGCCAATGACGCCGCGCGCGTGCAGCCGACGCGGCATGGCTATCTCAACGCCGTGCAGGTCTATCCCTTTGTCGATGGCGCGCTCTATCAAGTCTATACGGCGCCGGGCCAAGTGACAGACATCGCGTTACAAGAGGGCGAACAACTGGTCGGCTCCGGCCCGGTCGCCGCCGGCGATACGGTGCGCTGGGTGATCGGCGACACCGAAAGCGGTGCGGGTCCGACCAAACGCATCCACATCCTGGCCAAACCGACGCGGGCGGATCTGACCACCAATCTCATCATCAACACCGACCGGCGGACTTACCTGATGGAGCTGCGCTCCACCGAGAAGACCTACATGGCCTCGGTGTCGTGGCAATATCCGCAAGACCAGTTGATCGCGCTGCGCCGGCAGAATGTGGCTGCCGATGCGGCGGCACCGATCGACAGCGGCCTCGATCTCGGCAAATTACGTTTCCGTTACAGCATTGAAGGCGACACGCCGCCGTGGCGACCAACCCAGGTGTTCGATGACGGGTCGAAGGTCTACATCGAGTTCTCGCACGGAATTACGCAAGGCGAGATGCCGCCGCTGTTCGTGATCGGCAGCGACGGCGGTGCCGAACTCGTCAACTACCGCGCCCGCCAGAACTACTACATCGTCGATCGACTGTTCGCCGCGGCCGAACTTCGTCTCGGCGGCGACAATCAGCAGAAGGTCCGGATCGTGCGCACCGACGGATGGAAACTATGGTGAGCGATCCCCGTCCCCATCCCGACGACGCGCTCACGGCGCAATTGCGGCTGCGGCCTGAGCGCCCGCGCGTGACCAGGCTGTCGCGCAAGGTGCTGGCCGGGCTCGGCGGTATCGTCGGCATCGCCGTGCTCGGCGCGATGATCTGGGCGCTGCAATCGCGCTCGGTGCGCCAGGACAACGGCACCGAGCTTTACAGCACCGACCACAAGACTACGGCGGATGGACTTCAGACGTTGCCGAAGGATTATGCCGGGCTGCCTCGCGAAACGGTGCCGCCGCCGCGCACGGTACCGCAACTCGGCCCGCCCCTTCCCGGCGATCTCGGGCGGCCGATCCTCGCCGCGCAAGGCGCTTCGACCGCGGGGCTCGATGCCGGCGAACAGCGGATCGTGCAGGAGAACGAAGCGGCCCGCGTCAGCCGCGTCTTCGCCTCGACCTCCGTGCGGCAGACCGCGTCAAGCAGCGCCGCGTCTCCCGCAACGTCCACGGCCAATGCGACAGTGGCCGACGGCAAGCCGCCACTCGATCCGGACTCGTTGCAGAACATGCAGGACCGCAAGCTCGCCTTCGTCAATGCTGCCGCCGACAAGCGTACCGTCAGTCCGGACCGGATCGAGAAGCCAGCGTCGCGCTACATTGTTCAAGCCGGCGCTGTGATTCCGGCGGCGCTGATCACCGGCATCCGTTCCGACCTGCCCGGTGAAATCACCGCGCAGGTCACCGAGAATGTGTACGACAGCCCGACCGGGAAATTCCTGCTGGTCCCGCAGGGCGCACGCCTGATCGGGCAATACGATAGCCAGATTTCGTTCGGCCAATCGCGTGTGCTGCTAGTGTGGAGCCGGATCATCATGCCGAACGGCAAGTCGATTGTGCTGGAGCGCCAGTCCGGCGCCGACAGCCAGGGCTATGCCGGCCTCGAGGATGGCGTCGACTATCACTGGGGCAATCTTCTGCGAGCGGCGGCGATCTCGACGCTGCTTGGGATCGGCAGCGAACTCGTGCTCAGCGGTGACAACTCATTGGTTCGCGCGTTGCGCCGCGGCAGCCAGGACACCATCAACCAGAGCGGCCAGACCCTGGTGCGTCGCCAACTCAACGTGCAGCCGACGCTAACGATCAGGCCGGGCTTCCCGGTACGCGTGATTGTCAACCGCGATCTCGTGCTCGCGCCTTACAAGACGTGATGGATGACTCCATGGCAAGGCTCAAGCTCGGTCTCCTTCCCGACGACAAACCTGTGAAGATCACGACCGAATTGCCGGGCTCCGTGCACCGCGATCTCCTTGCCTATGCGGAAGTTCTCACGCGCGAGACAGGCCAGCAGACCGATCCGATCAAGCTCGTCGCCCCGATGCTGGCGCGCTTCATGGCAACCGACCGCGTGTTCCTGAAGGCGCGCAGAGCGAAGCCCGTGCAGCAGGATTAGCCGGCGCGCGCGCGGCGCGGTTGATGCTGCGGACCCTTGTGCTGACGGAGCAGATCCAGAAAGTGCTGAAGCGCCGGATTGTCGTTGCTGGTGATCCAACACGCGAAGTAAGGTACCAGGCTCGGCCCATCGTGATCGGCCATCTCACGATAGATCACGCCCGGGTGCCGCGCTCCGGTGTCAGCCTCGTAGAGCAGGGTGATGTCGGATTCGATATCGAGGAGGCTCAGCACGAAATCTCGACCGATATGGGAATGACGAATGGCCGGCAGATCGCCGGATGCGTTGAGCCTGGACAACAAATGGTCCCTGAGTTCGGGACCGGGATCGCGGCCGAGCAGAATATGTTCCTTGCGCAGATCGTCCCACGTCAACGTGGCCTTCTCCGCGAGCGGATGGGTTGCTACCATCGCGACCAGGATCTTCTCGGACCATAGCGGGACGACGTCGTGCATGCCGCTGCGGAAATGACCGGCGACGATGGCGACATCAATCGAACCCGCGTTGAGCCGCTCCATCAACTGGCTGCGTTCGCCTTCCACATATTGCACGTCGACACTTGGGAAGGCCTGCTTGTACTCGCGGATCGCCATGCGCAGATGGCCTGAGGACGGCGAAACGTAGAGGCCGATGTTCAACGCGCCAGTCTTGCCGCGCGCGATGGTTTTGGCATTGATCAGCACCGTGTTGAGTTCGTCTAGGATGCGACGGATCGGTTTGAAAAACGCGTTGCTGGCGGCGGTCGGACGAATGCCATGGCGATGGCGGTCGAACAACTTGACGCCGAGCTGGGCCTCTAGACTCCTGACGCGGCGGCTGACCGTGGATGCGGGAATGCCGAGCAGCGTGCCAGCTTTGTGAAAGCTGCCCTGCTCGGCCGCGATCAAGGTCTGCAGCAGAGTCACCATCTTGATGCTTCTGATCATGGCCACACGCCCTAACGAAGGTGGATGGATTTGTCGGGCGTCATTCGCCCGAACAACGGTCGCGTCCAACAGGTCGGGATAACTATGCCACCGCGCGCACAGCCATTGGCTCGACGAGGACAGGGCCCGCGATGCCGGCCTGGCGATACATTACGGCCAGCGATTTATCCGATCCGTCGAGGTATCCTGCTAGCGCCATGGTCTCCCCGAGCCGTTGCGGCTCCGCGATGCGCGCAAGTGGCCACCCGGCGCGGCGCAGGACGCGCTCCATACGGGTGTCGGTGACCGTGACGATCTTCTCGGCGCCTGCAGCCTGCCCGGCCTCGATCATCGCCGCGAACAGCATGAAAGTTACTCGGTTCAACCCGTTCTCGTTGAGCGCGAACACGAGTTCGGTGTCGACGCAGAAACGCGAGCTCTCGAGAATTCGTTCGCTGCATGGCGGCTGTTCGCCGCCAAGCAGAATAGCGAACGTATCGGCCAACATGTTCGCCCCGGTAGTCGGAAGCAGCCGGACGCTGCCTGCCACCTTTCCGGCACCCGTCATGACCAACAGGTAGGTTGGACTCAATATGTCGTAGACATCCAATTCGACGTCCCCCGAGACTGAAACGGTCCAATCCAGGCGTTCTTTGAAGACGCGACGGCGTAGCCGGTACATGGCGTTGAGCAGATCAAGGTGCTGACCGAACATCCGATTGGTGAGCGCGATAGCATACATTGTGACCTCCGGGTTGGCGGAGCAGTAACAAAAGCAAATCTTCGCGACGTACGTCGCCTGTAAGATTCAACAGGGTGATGTTGCGCATTCAATTCGAGCTGGTGATGCATTGCATGGACGCGCGCAAGTGGCCCATCGCTAGGACACAACGCGGCGGAACGGACGGAAATCAGGAATTAGATCAACAGACCCTGGCGCAAGGCCTCGGCGACGCATTGGGCGATGGACACCGCGCCGAGTTTGCGGCGCGCATTGTCCAGGTGGAAGCTCGCGGTGCGCGGCGTGATTTCAGCGAGGACGGCGATGTCGGCGGCGGTTTTGCCGCGCGAGGCCCACATCAGGCATTGCCGCTCTCGCTGGGTCAATGTCACGGTCGGAGTCATTACGGGTACTCGGAGCTGCAGCTTCGCGGTGAGATGACTATGAAAATAGAGACCCAGAAGCTGAAATATCTCCTTAGATTCACCAATGAGCGAGTCTGGCATTCTCGAAAGATCGTCGCTGGCGAGCGTGAACGCCGCGACACGTCCGAAGCCACCGCGGATCGGGACAGTGAGGCCGGACCGGATCCCAAACGTGGTCGCTTCGTCGAAAAAGTCACGCTGCGCCCGCGTGCCCAGGGGTTTTGCGGCCTCTCCGCTCCAGGTGAACAGGTCATGTTCGAGCGCGGCGCGGCGCACGACCGGGTCCAGCTGCTGGTAGCGCGACGCAAAATACCGGTTGGTCCAGGATTTCGGGTAAGAAGAGATAAGGATCGGCTCATTATCGGTTATCCGCAAATATGCAAACCACCGAAATCCGAGCCGCTGTGCCACGCGTATCGCTATGCGTTCGAAATCACCTTCATTTTCCGCCGTATGAATGGCGTCGATGAATTCCTGAAAGATGTGCTCGACGGATTTCATCGGGACCGTCTATCGGCGTGGACCCAATGGGGAGGTGAATACCGGAAGCGCCGGGCGATATGGAATGACCGACACGCCGAAATTGCGGCCGTACTGCTGCTGAACCGCCGGCGTGTTGATTACGCCGACACGAATATCGGACGAACGTGACTCAGCTGCGGTCGGACTAACATTGAGGCCATTCATTTGGCGTAACGAGGATAATGCAAGGTGTCCAAAAGTTCTGCGGCGTAGGGATAGAACTTCTGCAAGCGGTACAGCGCCAGGCGTGGCGAGCCGGTATTCGACATCAAACATGCAGCACGGCCTCCTCCGCCCTCAAGACATCGTCCTCGACTTGGATTGTGACGTGGTCGATACCGAAATTATCCTTCATCACGCGGCGGGCGTTCTGCAGTGCGTCTCTGGCCTTCGAGATGTCAGCGACGACGAGATGGCAGCTCATTGCGTCAAACCCGGACGTCACAGTCCAGACGTGCAGATCTTGAACAGCGGTCACACCGGGGATGTCCATGAGCTTCCGTTCCAGCAATGCCAAATCGATATTCGGCGGCGTGCCCTCCATCAGGATATGCGTCACTTGTTTTAGGAGGGTCCATGTCCTTGGCACGATGAACAGGCCAATGCCGGCACCCATAATCGGATCAGCCAATCGCCAGCCCGTCCACATGATGATCAGGGCCGCGACAATAACGCCGACGGATCCCAGCATGTCGCCCAGCACCTCCAGATAGGCGCCCTTGACGTTCAAGCTTTCGGCTGACCCGCCGGCCAGCAACCGCATACTGATCAAGTTCACAACGAGGCCGATCGCCGCGACAATGAGCATCGGGCCGCTCAGAATTTCTGGCGGCGCTAGAAAGCGCTGATACGCCTCGTACAAGATGTAGACTGTCAGCAATAACAAAACTACGGCGTTGGTAAGCGCTGACAACACCTCCGTTCGCAAATAACCGTAGGTCAATTGTGGAGTGGCCTCACGCGCCGCGAAACGGATCGCGAGCAACGCCAGCGCAAGGCCGCCGACATCGGTCAACATGTGCGCCGCGTCCGCGAGCAGCGCCAAGCTGCCGGTAACCAAGGCACCGACCACCTCTGCAATCATGTAGGTGCCGGTCAGCGCCAGTGCCCAACGCAGTCGATTTGCGTGTTTTGCCGCTGCAGTTCCCGTCGAACCTCCGCCGTGCATCGCTAGACCTCCGCGTGTTTGTTATGCTGCGTGGCGGCGCCCCCGCCGAGCGACTTTCGCAGCCTTTCTTCGAGTTCGTCGAACAGAAAGAAACTGACGTCGTCCAGAGATCCATGCCCCCTTGCGAAGGGCTGCTCCAGAAGACGGACGAGGTACAACGCGTAGATAAACATGTAGGAGATGAAGCCGAACATCATTGCGGATGCCGGGTCCCCCTCCGTCTTTAGGAAGAGCATCATGATCACGATGGAGAACACCAGCGTCTGTACCAGCACGTGAACGGACGGTACGAACTCGACCCGCTGTATCTGATAGATGCGCAACATCGACCTGCGCAATACATCCTGCGTCGTCCGCAGGCGGACGACGAAATTTGCCGCCATGCCCATCCCTTCGAGGCGCCCGAAAATCGGCGTCAGCTTTGCAACCTCTTCCAAGACAGGTGGTATGTCCTTGTGATTGCGCGCATGGCTTAGACCCGCTCGCAATTTGTCAATCGTCGCCAACAGGATCTGCCGACATCCGCGCAGATCGAAATCCTTGTTAACCACAGCAAACGATTCGAGATCGCCGTCGATCGCCTCGATCGAGGTGCGAATGTCGGCGGGTATGCGCTCAGCTTCCTTGTAATCGGCGAGGATGCTGGAGAGAAGGAAACCGATGATGAAGATGGCGCCGCCGATCCCACTGGTCAGCAGCGCGTTCAGCTCGAGAAATTCCAATCCGAAATAGTGCACCCCGATCTTGACGCATCCGAGCACCAGGACGACGGCCACAACCGTAAAGAACAGCCGAAATTTCTTACGATAGCTAAGGCTCGCGCCTCCGAGATGGAGGTGCTGGATAATTGAAGACGCCATCTATGGTCCATTTCTTTCGGTTCGAACCGGCGTGAAGCCACGACCGTTCCACCGATATGTTTCACTAGTATCCAACTGCGAGACCTCTAAGCCGGCAATTCCTCCGGCGTTCGTCATCCTCACATCCAAAGCCTTCCTGCTAAACACGATCCGATAGCGGCCACGCGACTCCGCGTAGATTTCATGGAGACAGCCGTTACCGTTGCAGACGGCTGCCCGGTTCCCGCAGGCGAATTCCTCGAAATGCAGCGACACAAAGCGCCGGCCTCCTGCCTCAATTGAAACCGCGAAGTAATGGGCGGCGGCCGCCGCATTGCCGCACACGCGCTCAAGCGCAACTATTCGCCGTCTAATGTCGACTGGGAGTCCCTCGATGTGCTCGGATGCCCACGGTCTTTCCGTGGCCATGCCGCTGCGCGCCGACGACTGCCCGCTGGCCTGCAGGGACATCAGCAAAAACGCCGCGACCGGGATTGCCGACCGTCTTTTCAAGAGACGTTTCCTTTTGTCTGCACTGGCGTGCCTTCGTCCGTGCGATCGAAGAGAACCCCGATGCGCCGTTCGGACACCCAGATCCGCCGGCACGATCGAGAAATGTGATCCGAAGGGATGACGAGAACGAAACGAAGTGGAATGCCGAGAGGACTCGCGACCTCGAGCAACGCTCCGGAAGTACTCATGTTTCGGACGGTGCAGTCGATGACGGCGCCGCCGAAAGCAATCGTGCCGGCTTTCAGCACCCTTGTCCGCGGGCCCGACCTTTTCTCCTCCATGACTTTACTCCATGTCAGATCAATCGACTTTCTTCTCGGCAGCCTCCCCGCGCTTCACGATATCGCCCTTCGTGAAAAGGATGCCCTGCAGTTCGGTCCGCCAGGCTACCTTCTTGCGTAAGAGAAACTCCAGATTCATGCCGAAGTGCTTGAATTCTTCCTTCTGCGCGTTCGCCATGATCGCCTTGGCGCTTTTGTCTTTTTCGACAGACATTCTCTGTTCGTACCAGCTGATGGCCTCCGCCTCCTCGATCAGAGAAGTGATCATCCGCGCGAAGGTGCGAATTTCCTGCGAGAGTTCTTCCGGCGGTTCGTGATACTGGTCGAAACCCATGTTGATATCCTTCTGTTCAAACAAATGTTGCCTCGACGTCGTGTCCGATCGCGGGTGGCTTCAGCAGGCGCAATGCATTCAATGTCACCACGACGGTCGCACCGGTGTCCGCGAGAATGGCCGGCCACAACCCCGTCACACCGACGACCGTGGTGACGAGGAAAACGGCCTTGAGACCGAGCGCAACTGTGATGTTCTGCTTGATATTCAGCATCGTCCGCTTCGACAGATCAACCATAGCGGCCACGTCCGCGACGCGGCCGTGAAGCACCGCTGCGTCGGCGGTTTCCAGCGCGACATCGGTACCGCCACCCATCGCAATCCCGACGTCCGCAGCAGCGAGCGCCGGTGCATCGTTGATACCGTCGCCAACCTTGGCAACAGAGAAGCCCTCCTTCTGAAGCTCGCCGACGATTCGTTGCTTGTCTTGGGGAAGCAGTTCAGCCTGCACCTCGATTCCAAGTTGTTTGCCGATCGCCGCCGCCGTGCGTCGATTGTCGCCGGTCAACATCAAGGTCCGAATGCCGATATCCGCCAGAAGCTTCAGGCCTCTCGCCGCGTCCGGACGCGGTTCGTCGCGCATCGCGATCGCGCCTGCAGGCATCCTGTCGATCAGCACGACTGATACCGTCTTGCCTTCATCGTTTAGCGCCACAATGCGACTGTTTTGCTCGTCGCTCAGTGCCGTGATATCGTCGGCTGCCTGAGGCGAACCCAGAAAGATCTGTTTGCCATCGACCGTCGCACGGACGCCCTTTCCGCCGATGGCCTGTGAATCCGAAGCCGGCGGTAACGATAACTTCTGCTCCGAGGCTTTCGCCAGGATAGCCGTCGCCAACGGGTGACTGGATCCTGACTCGAGTGCCGCGGCGACCCGCAGCACATCGGCTTCTGTGGTACCGAACGAAACGATATCGGTGACTTGCGGTTTTCCGGCCGTGAGCGTGCCCGTCTTGTCAAAACAGGCCATCGTGATCTTGCCGATCTGCTCCAGCACGGCGCCACCCTTCAGCAGAAGCCCACGCCGCGCACCGGCAGACAGGCTGGCGGCAATGGCAGCCGGTGTCGAAATCACCAGAGCACAGGGACAGCCGATCAGGAGGATAGCCAGTCCTTTGTATATCCACTCATTCCATAAACCGCCCATGAGCAACGGCGGGACGGTCGCGATTAACGTTGCAACGACGACTACGCCCGGCGTGTAGTAGCGGGAGAAACGATCGATGAATCGCTCAGTCGGTGCTTTCGATTCCTGAGCTTCCTCGACCAGCCGAACAACCCGTGCGATCGTGTTGTCAGCGGCTGCAGCGGTGACCCGAACACTGAGTAGCCCATCACCGTTGATCGTCCCGGCGAACAGACTTTGCTGTGGCCCCTTTCGGATAGGCATGCTTTCCCCGGAGACCGGCGCTTCGTCGATCGAACTCTCTCCGGATACGATGATGCCGTCCGCCGGGATGCGATCGCCGGGGCGGACCTGGATCATCGCGCCTACCGTAAGCGTATCGGCCTGAACTTCGCGAACTTGGCCGTTCTCTTCGAGCCTCGCGGTCTTTGGAATGAGTTCAGTCAGATTTTGGATGCTGGCGCGCGCACGACTCGCAGCAACGCCCTCCAACAGTTCTCCGATCAGGAACAGGAAGACGACTGCGGCCGCCTCCTCCGTTGCGCCTATAAAGACCGCGCCGATGGCCGCGATCGTCATCAACATCTCGATTGAAAATGGCGTGCCCGTGAACGCCGCAGAGATAGCTCGTCTTCCGATCGGGATCAGCCCGACCAGCATGGCTATCAGAAACGCCCAACGTTCCGTTGCCGGAAATGCTTTCCCCAGCAGGAATGCCGCGGCTAAAGCCGATCCGGACGCAATCGTGAGAAGTCCTTTGCTCGTCCGCCACCAAGACCCATCGATTGGACCATGATCGTGGGAGTGACCGTCCTGATGCACGTCCGTTGATTGCCCTACAGTTGGGTCCACCTTTGCAAACACGTGCTCGGTGCCAATAACCTTGTAGCCCAGAGCCACTATCCGAACGCGCAATGTTTCCGTGTCCGGAAGGTCATGTTTTACAATGACAGTTCCTCTGGACGCGGAAACATTGACTTCCGTAACACCGGCAACGCGCTTCAGCGCGTTCTCGATCTTGATCGCACAGGAAGCGCAGTCCATTCCCTCGACCCGCATCCGCGTTGTCACCAGCGTTTCTTGGGTCATCGGCGACTCCTGTTACCGAAAATCGGAAGATTCATGAGCTTGGTGCCGCTACATCGGCCCCCGAAGAATGTGATCGAAGGGTCGTCGTCCAAGGTCTGGCCAGAATTCCGGTGTTTTGGCCAGTCATGTCTTGCTTTCCTTGAGTAGCCGTTGGAAGAGCGCCGCGACGGCGTCGGAAAAGCGGAGCGCCGAATTCTGAGAGCAGTGATCCTCGAGAAAATGCAACTGACTGACGAGGTCGTACGTGACCGGGTTGAGATTGATCTGTTGGTCAGCCCCGCCCGGCTGGCTCGCCAGCATTCCACTCATAAAGCCTTGCGCCCAAGCCATGTAATCGCGACGGAGTATGGCGTTGGACTTCACGTCATCTTTGAACCGCTGGCACGTGGCTGCGCCCAGGCCGACGACCTTGCCTTTGGTCGACTGCGCCTCGGCTCCGGACCACGAACCAGCGACCGCCAGAAGCAGCATCCCAACGGTCAGCTGGATTGACAGATGACGGACGCGCCGGCGAGATAAACGCCTCGCGGATTCTGACGCATCAGTAAAGCCGGTATGCCGCAAGCTCGACTTTATCGTCATGGAATTGTCCGTTGCTGCTCGCACTGGTCTATTTCGCAAACTTTGCCTGGCCCGATTTTCCCGCTTTCGTCTTCAACATCAGCGTCACGGACGCATTGGCGGGGATCGCCTTCTTGGCTTCTCCCTTCAATGCGCTATCTCCCGCGGGCGATAGAGTGATCGTTTCCTTCTCGGCACCGCTTGCAACGAGGGCCGAACCCGTAAAACCGTTCGTGGTAACCGGCTTGCTGGCCTCATCGACGATGTTGAACGTGATGGTGTTTCCGGAAGTGATGAGCTCGGCATGCACGCCCGCTACATCCTCCATCATCCCCCCGTTTGGGCCTTTCGAGCCGTGAGCATGTTGAGCCGCCGCGGGAACCGCCGACAACAACATCGCAGTCAGAATCAGAATAGCTCTCATGAGGTGTCTCCTTTTCAGTGTTGAGTTATGGCGTCGTCAGACACCGGGGTTTCGCGCCTAAACAGGACGTAGAGTGCGGGAAGAACCAGAAGGGTAAGAAGAGTCGAAGAAATGATGCCGCCGATAACAACGGTCGCCAGCGGTCGCTGAACCTCTGCGCCGGCCCCGGTCGCGATTGCCATCGGGACGAATCCCAACGAAGCGACCAATGCGGTCATCAACACTGGCCTCAACCGCGTAAGCGCGCCCTCCTCGACCGCCTCGACGATCTTCTTGCCTTCATGGCGCAACCGCTCGATGAACGTGATGATCACCAGACCATTGAGCACAGCGACACCCGACAGCGCGATGAAACCGATGCCCGCACTGATCGAGAGCGGAATGTCGCGTAAGATCAGTGCGAATATCCCTCCGGTCAGCGCGAGAGGGACGCCACTGAAAACGAGCAATGCATCCGGTGCAGACCCGAGGCTGACGAACAGCAGTATGAAGATCAGCATCAGCGCGATGGGAACGACAATCGTTAGCCGCTGGGTCGCAGAGACGAGTTGTTCGAACTGTCCGCCCCAGCCGATCCAGTAGCCTGCGGGAAGTTTGACCTTTTCCGCGATCTGGCGCTGCGCATCGGCGACGAACGATCCGAGGTCCCGTCCACGCACGTTTGCTGAGACGACGATGCGGCGCTTTCCATCCTCACGGCTAATTTGGTTGGGGCCCGGTGCAAGGTCGATTACAGCAAGCTCAGAGAGCGGGGCATATCGTATCTGGGCTAGCGGCGAGTTACCCCATAGCGCCGGCATCGCCTTCGCTTGGTTCTCGAGCGGCGGCAACGGAATCGGAAGCGCCTTGATCGCCTCCACATTCGACCGGAGATTTTCTGGAAGACGCACAACCAGATCGAAGCGACGATCGCCCTCAAAGACGAGACCTGCGGTTTTGCCTCCGACCGCGATCTCGACAAGATTCTGGACGTCGGCGACGCTGATTCCGTATCGGGCAAGCGCCTGACGATCGAGCTTGACGGTCAGAACCGGAAGACCCGAGACCTGCTCGGTCTTTACGTCGGCAGCGCCCTGCACAGTCTGGAGAACGGACTGAACCTGCCCAGCGACCTGCGCCAGCACGTCCAGATCGTCCCCGAATATCTTGACGCCGACGTCGCTTCGCACCCCCGAAATCAATTCGTTGAAGCGAAGCTGAATGGGCTGCGAGATTTCGTAGCTGCTTCCCGCGATCTCCTCGGCGGCTTTCTCGACCTCCTTGACGACTTCGGATTTGGGCTTCTTTGGATCCGGCCACTGGTCCCGCGGCTTCAGCATAACGTAGCCGTCGGAGATCGATGGCGGCATCGGGTCGGTCGCGACCTCCGCGGTGCCGGTTCGGGCGAAGGTCTCTTTGACCTCCGGGATCTTCAAAAGCCGCTTCTCGAGCAGTTTCTGCATCTCCAATGATTGCGTCAGGCTGGTCCCCGGAACACGCAAGGCCTGGACCGCGATATCTCCCTCGTCCAAACTCGGAATGAATTCGCCGCCCATCCGCGACGCGGCAAAGCCGCTTACAACAACCAGAACCGCGGCAAAGACGGCGACAGATTTGCGATACGTGATCGATTTTTCAAGAAGCGGCACGTAAACGTGTCGCGCACCGCGCATGAACCAGTTCTCTTTCTCCGATACTCGCCCGGTCACCATCAGCGCGACGGCGGCAGGAACGAACGTCATCGACAAAATGCTGGCTCCGAGGAGCGCGAGAAGCACTGTCAGCGCCATCGGCGTAAACATCTTGCCTTCGACGCCCGTTAGGGTCAGGACCGGCAGATAGACCACCGCGATGATCAACGTGCCAAAGAGGCTCGGCCGGATGACTTCGCGAGATCCGGCAAGGATCGTGTCGAAACGCTCTTCCCGTGTGAGGATACGCCCTTTCCGTTGCTGTTCATGAGCCAGCAGCCGCAAGCAGTTCTCCACGATGATCACGGCCCCGTCGATGATGATGCCGAAATCGATAGCGCCAAGACTCATAAGATTGGCGCTGACCTTGTTCTGGAACATCCCAGTGATCGTGAACAACATCGAGAGTGGGATTACGAAGGCAGTTGCGATCGCGGCCTTAAAGTTTCCGAGAATAAGGAACAGGATCACGATGACCAGCAACGCGCCTTCGACGAGGTTCTTTTCGACGGTTGCGATCGTTGCATCGACCAGATGTGTCCGGTCATAGATCGCGCGGGCCACGACACCGTCCGGAAGGGAGTTACCGATTTGATCGAGCTTGGCGGCAACGCGCTGCGCAACGGATCGACTGTTCTCGCCGATCAGGAGCATCGCGGTACCCAATACGATCTCATTTCCGTCGAGCGTGGCCGCACCAGTCCGTAGATCTTTGCCTTCCCTCACGTCGGCGACATCGGAGATGCGAACCGGCACTCCATTGCGGGATCCGATAACAATTTGCTTGATCTCATCGATGTTCGCGACCTGACCCGGCGTGCGGACGAGATACTGTTCGCCGTTGCGCTCGATATACCCCGCGCCGACGTTGGCGTTGTTGGCCGCGAGCGCGGCCATGACTTCGCGAAAACTAAGCTTGTAAGCCATCAACTGCGCGGGATTCGGAAGCACGTGGAATTGCTTCTCGAAGCCGCCAATCGTGTTGACCTCGATGACGCCCGAGACATTCCGAAGTTGCGGCTTGATGATCCAGTCCTGAATCGTGCGCAGATCGGTCGGACTGTAAGCTTGTCCGTCCGTTTTCTTCGCTCCGGCCTTGGCTTCCACCGTGAACAGATAGATTTCCCCAAGGCCGGTCGACACGGGGCCCATAGCGGTCTCGATGCCGGTCGGAAGGACATCCTTCACCCGTTGAACCCGCTCGTTGACGAGTTGCCTCGCGAAATAGATGTCAGTTCCGTCCTTGAAGACGACCGTGACCTGACTGAGTCCGTAGCGTGATAACGACCGCGTGTTCACCAAGTTCGGAAGTCCGCCCATGGCGGTCTCGATCGGAAAGGTGATCCGCTGCTCGACTTCGAGCGGTGAGTATCCCGGCGCGTTCGTGTTAATCTGGACCTGGACGTTCGTGATGTCCGGAACGGCATCGATTGGCAGACGCATAAAATTCCACACGCCAAGCCCGGCCATCAGCAGCACGCCGATCATCACCAGCCATCGCTGGCGTACCGAGAACAAAAGGATGGTGTCGATCATCGGACGTCTCCAAAGTGCAGATTGGGGAACGTGACGCCGAACCACGAAGCTGACGCGTAGCGTGTATGATGGTCGTCACGGCGCATGGATGAGCGCGTGGGATTATCAATGCTCATGAGATGCGGAGCCTTTCGCCAGCTCGGCTTTGACAACGAAGCTGTTCTTCGCGGCGTACTTGTCGCCTTCCAGAAGACCGAAGACGACTTCGACCTGCTCTGGATCTCGGGAGCCCAGTTCCACGTCCCGCACTTCGAACTTGTTTCCGTTTCTCACGAAGACGACATTGCGATTCTCAACGGTCTGTAACGCTTCGGACTTCACGACGACGGGGACCTCCTTGGCGGTCAAGATCAACTGGGCGGAAACGAACAGGCCGGCTCTCAGCCGAAGGTCGTCGTTCGATACGACCGCCCGTGCGAGCGCGCTCTGCGTGTCGCTACTGCCGATGGGCGAGATGTAGGAAAGCTTGGCTTCGATCGGCTTTCCGCCGTCTCCGATGTCAATAAGGACCGTGTCGCCGAGCTTTACCCTTGGAAGATCACGTCGATAGACCGACAGATCCACCCAGACGGTCGAGATGTCGGCAACCGTGAAGGCAGGTTTCTGCTCCGACGCGTACTCGCCGAGCGAAATCTGCCGGTCAATCACCGTGCCGGCGATCGGCGCCCGCATTTCGTAGACGGTCAGGCTCTGGTTGCTTTCGATCTTGGCGAGCAGTTCGCCTTTCTCGACCTGGTCTCCGATCCGCTTCTTAATTTCACGTACCACGCCCGGAAAGCGGGGCGTGACTTGCACGAGGGCTTCTTGATTGGGTTGCAGGATGCCATTCAACTGAAGAGCGTCGCGCAATGTACCTTTGGAAGCTGCAACGACTTCGATGCCTGCGGCAGCGACCTTCGCGTCGCTCATTTCGACACCTTCAGCGCCGTGTCCTTCCTCTTTTCCAGCGGCCGCTTCTTTCGTGGCCGGCGCCGCAGATTTGGACGGAGCGAAAGCATAAACGCCAGCTCCGACAGCGATTAGCGCGCCAATAATGAGCATGGTTCTGGAAATCTTCATCTTGCGCTCTCCCGCGCCAGTGCAAATGGATTGCCGACCAAACCTTCGATGGTGGCGACGGCGATGTGGAAATTCTGTTGCGCTTCCTGCTCACGCAGGCGCGCTTGCGCGACGGAAGCCTGCGCATCGAGGACTTCAAGAAGGGAAAAACGCCCCTGCCCATAACCTTCGAGGATCGCATCTGATGCCTGACGCGACTTCGGAATCGCCGTTTCACGCAGAATGGCGAGTTCGCGTAATGCGCCCTGAAGAGAGTCGTAAGCTCGTCCTGCGATCACGATTAGCGCGTTGCGGTTCGCCTCGCGCTCGGCGCGAGTCTTCGCCAGGCTCTCCTGAGCCGAGAGAATGTTACCCTGGTTCTGATCGAACACAGGAATTGCAGCCGAGATGCTCAACCGTACAGCGTTGTCTGCAGTCTCGTTGTAATGCCGCCATCCTGCGCCCACACGCAGGTCCGGGTATGGTCGCAGCCGCGCCTGCAGGAGCTCGGCATTACGCTGCGCATAAACCGCGGTCCATCGCACCAGTTGGGGATTGGCGTCGATCGCCGCGACGACGGCGCCGAACGATGGTGGGCGTCCCGTCGCATCAAGCCGCCCAGAGACGGCCGAGAACTTCGGAGCTGTATCACCCATCAACACAGCCAGTTCGCGTCGTGCGCTTGCAAGGAGTGATCTCACACGTTCGCGATCGGCCTTGACCAAAGAGGATGCGACCTCTGCTCGACCCGTTTCTGCCTGCGAGGATGCACCAGCCTCAACCCGGCGCTGCAGGAGAGGAGTTATCCTGTCGATCTGAGCGACCTGCTCGTCGAGAATCTGAATCCTGCGCTGCGCTCCAAGCACGCTGAGGTAGGCAACGGCCGTTTCCGAAAGCACCTCCAGGCGAATGGCCTTGCGCTGAATTTCGGCTGTATCAACACCCGCCTGACCAACGGCCATGCGTGCCTCCCGCTTGCCGAACAGTTCAAACAATTGACTGATCTGCAACGTGCTTTCGGCAGAGCGAGTGCCGCGGTATGCACCGGAGCCAAGGGAGTTGTCCTGTTCATAGGACACTTCCGGATTGATCAACGCACCGGCCTGTATCCGTTGGCCGGATGCAATGCCCACATCGCGTTCGGCCGCCGTCAGGCGGGGATTTGCAGCCAGAGCGCGTTGTAGCGCCGTCTGGAGCGACAATGTCTGGGAGTACGACACACCTGTGAGCCAAGGGCTGACAAGCAGTGCCGACGCACACGCAATTCGCGTGGCGACACTTCTGATCGACATGAAAATAGGAACCTGAAGAGCGGTCGAGAAAAGGCGCTCACGCGCCTGGCGAATGCATTCAGGTCAGGAATTTGGGGGGCGGAGTATCAAGTTCCGGGACGCGATCCCGACGGCAGACCTGCGGATATGCCAAGGAGGAGATCCGAGGCTCAACCGTGGCCGACATCTCGGGTGGCGCGGATATCGATACCGGGAAGCACCCATGACAGTGGTGCCCCGCCGCGGTCCCCTCATCAGAGTGACCGTCGTTTGTATCCACCGATGAAGCCACTACCGCGTTCGCCGGCGAACTGAATGGGCTGACGTCCGTCAGACCGTGCTGCAAGCAGCCAAACACGTACGTCAGCATCAGCAACACGACCGCAATCCTGCGCGGGGTACGCAGGTAGGAAGTCCGGTTGATGATCAGACGAGGTGACAAATCAGAAATCCAGTTCCTGTATGGGTTTACATAGCATGCATGACGAATGCATGTCGACCCGCAACAATATTACACTCTTGCCGCATGTTTGCCACGAACGAACAGGTGGCGATCCCGCCCTCGCCTCACGTTTTCCACGAGTGTTTTTCGGCAGAAAGTTCCCAACTTCCTGCCGAGGTTGAATTGATTTGGCGCTGACTACACTCAATCCCAAGCTGCATTATCATTCACCAGTAGCAACTAACGCCGTTTCCTTGCGCATCCGGTCTCGTAGCGCTGAAAGTATGTTTGACAGTTGCAGAAGTGCGGGACCATCGAGGTCGCCGCGAATGGATTCTTGAAGCCGCGCGCGGGTCGGAATGAGAGGCTTCAGACGTCTGATCGCTTTATCCGTCAGCGAAAGAAGCATAATTCTTCGATCCTCCATACAACGACTCCGTTGAATGAGATCGCGTTGTTCCAGCATCTTCGACTGAACCGAAACAAAAGATGAGTCGACGTGAAGAAGTGCCGCCACGGCTTTGACGGACAATCCGCTCCCATCACTCAGTTCTTCGATCGCCATCAAGATCATCCACTGCGGACCGCTGACACCAATCCGTTTTCCTAGAAGCTCCGCGATCCGCATTGTATAAACGCTAATCGCCGATATATGCCAAACCAAGCGATGAGTGACGTCGTCACCTTCAGATGTATCCTTGCGACGAGATCTCGACGGAACGTTGAGTGCGCGCCCCGCTCTCTTCACGGAATGCCCTCGGTCTGAACGCGGGGATGCTTCCGTCCTCGCGTGGTCGGCACGTTTGTCTGTTCTACTTATCATTTCATTCCTCACCAGCCAGCCGCTTGAGTTCGTTTGGGTCACTCTCGCGGAGGATGGCGTTAGCGACCTGATCGTAAGCGCGCGTTGCCGCCACCAGCTTGCTCATCTCATGCACGGTCCTGACGTTGGATCCCTCAAGTACTCCAGAGGCGAGCCGCACTTCGGTTGCCGCGACGTCCGTCGGCGAAGCTGCAGCAGAAAACAGTCCGCCACTCTCCGCGGAGAGCTGCCGCTGGTCCGCAAACCGGACAATGCGTAAACGCCCGATGGATCCCTTGCCGGTAGAGATTGAACCGTCGGGACCGATCGTGACCGGCCCGTCCTGCTGCGAGACCCTGATTGAGCCGGTCGAAGTCATCACCGGTTGACCGCTGAGCGTGACCAGTTGGCCTTTCGCGTCGAGCGTGAAGGCACCATTCCGCGTATATCTCTCACCACCAGGCACCGCGACGACGAAGAACCCGTCTCCGATCATCGCAACGTCGGTGGAATTGCCGGTCGCCTGAAGCGGCCCAGCTGAGAAATCCGTGAACACCGTGGCGGCGACGAGCGACCGCAACGGTGACGATCGGACGTCTTCTTCCTTCGCTTCCGTCAGATACTCCCGGAAGCGCAGACCTTCGCTCTTGTAGCCTGTGGTGGACTGGTTAGCGATGTTGCGGGCCACCGTATCGACCTGCTGACGCAATGTTACCAACCGCGAAAGACCGATAATGGACTTGTCGCTCATGGGTTGCCTCTCGGACGAGAGAGCTCCCTGCGCCTTTCCACGCAGCCGCAAGCGGTACGCTCTCGCGGTGGCGCGAAGTTGATTGCTCAACCGACGCCAGCGCGATCGTTATCGGAAAGTGACAGTCAGCTCGAAACGATTTCAGGAACGCATCAGCGTTCGGCGAAACACGTTCAGGCGAGCGACTTTGGGGGTGGAGTATTGAGGGTCGGCGAAAGCCCGTCGATTGAAATGGCTGTCCACTTCAGCCCGTATCCCATGGTCTCGCCAATCGCACTTGCGCAGGGAACTGGTATGACGCCGGCAAAACAACTGTGGCAGTGATGACTTAGCACTGCGGATTCGGAGTTATGCGATTTATCCGATGTCTGGCACGAAACGCCGGGGTCTGCTCCGAGAAACGCCATTCCGCACGCCCCATGTAAGGCGCCGCCGACCAGATAAACAACCAACAGAAAAACCGCCCCGAAAGAGCGCAAACTTCCTATATTCAAGCTGGACGCTGGTCGATAGTTGATCGCCAATTTGATTCTCCGGACACAAAATGTGTACCGCATGCTCATTGTGTCGTACTGCGACAAATCGCCATTCACATTGTGTGGGTTGCACTACGTGGAATGCCTGCGTTCTCCATATCCTGTGCCGACATCTTGCGCGATATGCCTATGGAACGATCATTTTGTACCGAAGGTCCGCTTGTGCGCGGGCGTCTAACTCCCGAAGCCGGGGTTCGGGGTGCTCCAGCAACGCGACCGCGATATCACTGCACATTTGAATTGGCGTGTTGTCTACCGCAAGCAATGGAACGGCCTCATCGAGTAAACCGCGGTCGATCAGCAACTGGCCATAACGATACTGCCCGCGAAATCTCCCTCCTCTGCCGAACGTCGATACAGTTCGACTGCTGTCGATATATCTTGAAAGCATTCCCAACCGTGTTTGACTGGCCCCCATGGAGTGGTCCGATTGGAATGTTAGCTTAGAGCCGGAAGAACGCACACAGGTACGGGACGACGTGTTGCGCACTCTGTCCCCGGATTGGGTGCATGAGCAGAACCTGGCTCCTTCCACCGAACTGTCGGCGCGGCTTAGCTCCTTTTTCGCGCCCTGACGCGATCCCGCAAGCCGCTCATGACATACCCCTACCAAGACTAGTACTTGGATCGGTATAAGGTCAAAGCCTCCGGCGTGGCGATTTCTCGGCGGGAAACTGATGAAGTCTGGATGTCGTCGTCCAAGGCAACGCTCCGCCGAATGGTCGGCGGAGAACTCTGCCCCACCGGCCATGTCAAATTTGAGACAGGCTGACTAGACTGGCTTTTCCTCTTCAGTGTCCTCCACTAACTTCGATCGAACTTGACGTCATCGGGTATCTCCCGCAGCAGCGTCTGTCCCTTGTTGAGACGCTCCGCCAGTGCCTCGACGAACGTCTGGAACCGCTCGCGTCCCTTCGCGTCTGCGCCGCCATTCACATCGGCGGGCAAGGACGGCGTCGCCGTCAACCAGAGACGGATGAAGAGTCCCAGCGTCTCGGTTCCAATCGCAGTGTCACGCTCCAGGCGCTGCACCTGCCGCGACAGACGGTCAAGCCGGCGCGACAACGCAGCTTCGGCCCGATCGGCGCCGTCCGGGGACAGGAAACTCGTGATCGCCGCATCGGCGATGGACGACCGGGAGATACCCTTGCGATCCGAATGATCGATCAATAGTCGCAAGGCTTCCGGCGACAAATGCATACTCGTTCGGACTTTCATCGCCATCGCCTCACAGCGTGATCCCATCGTCCGGGTCCATAGCGACCTGCCGTGCAACGCTGCGCATCCTGTGACGGATGGTGGCAGACCGAATGCCAGCCTCGCTCGATTGATCGTCGACAATGGCAACCGTTGGCGTTGGGTCCATCCCTTCCGGCACAATCGCTTCGTGTTTTGATAACGCGGGCTCACGACGGATTCCGCCGTTGGCATTATCGTTGGCGCGTTGCAACCTCTCCTCCTGTGGTACAGATGGGGGAATTGGCAGCGCCATCCAGTCATCCCCATTCTCTTGTGCTCGCGTGCTTGCCCCCACACAAGGGGGCGGCCGAACACGATCGGTGAGACGGCGATCCTCGAAATAGCGGACCTTCTTCGCACGGATCGGCGACGTCCCTGAAACCAGCACGACTTCGTCGGAGGGCGGCAATTGCATCACCTCACCGGCGGTCAGAAGCGGACGCGCTGTCTCCTGACGCGACACCATCAGGTGGCCGAGCCATGGCGACAGGCGATGACCGGCATAATTTTTCATGGCGCGGAGTTCAGTCGCGACACCCAGTGCATCCGAGACCCGTTTGGCGGTCCGCTCATCATTGGTTGCGAACGCGACACGAACATGGCAATTGTCGAGAATTGAATTATTCTGGCCGTAGGCCTTCTCAATCTGGTTGAGTGATTGCGCAATCAGAAAGCTCTTGAGGCCGTAGCCTGCCATGAAGGCCAATGCCGACTCGAAGAAATCCAGCCGTCCGAGCGCCGGAAATTCATCGAGCATGAGCAACAGTCGCCGGCGTTTTGCCTTAGCTTGGAGATCTTCTGTGAGACGCCGGCCGATCTGGTTGAGAACAAGACGAATGAGCGGCTTGGTTCGCGAAATATCCGATGGTGGGACCACCAGATAGAGTGTCGCCGGCGTCGCTCCCTCGACGAGGTCTCCAATGCGCCAGTCGCATCGCGCCGTCACCTTTGCAACCACCGGGTCGCGATAGAGGCCGAGGAATGACATCGCGGTCGAGAGCACACCGGATCGTTCATTCTCACTCTTATTAAGGAGCTCTCGCGCCGCCGATGCGACCACGGGATGCGAACGATCGGCCAGATGCAACGTCGTCATCATGGCACGAAGCGTCGCTTCGATGGTTCGCTTGGGGTCCGACAGAAAGTTGGCGACGCCGGCGAGCGTCTTATCCGCCTCCGCATACAGAACATGGAGAATGGCTCCGACCAGCAGAGCGTGGCTGGTCTTTTCCCAATGGTTGCGCCGCTCAAGCGCCCCTTCTGGATCCACCAGGATGTCGGCGATGTTCTGCACATCGCGTACCTCGCTATCGCCGCGGCGCACCTCGAGCAGCGGATTGTAGGCAGACGAAGCCGGATTGGTGGGATCGAACAACAGCACGCGGCCAAAGCTGGCGCGCCATCCGGCGGTTAATTGCCAATTCTCCCCCTTGATATCGTGGACAATGCAACTGCCAGACCATGTCAACAACGTCGGGACAACCAGACCGACACCCTTCCCGCTACGTGTCGGCGCGAAACACAGCACGTGCTCCGGTCCGTCGTGACGCAGATATTGACGATCGATCTTGCCGAGCACAACGCCATCGGGACTCGACAGGCCCGCGGTGCCTATCTCTTTGGTTGTGGCCCAGCGGGCCGAACCATAGGTCTTCGCTTCCTGCGCCTCACGGGCACGCCACACCGACATGGCAATGGCGACCGCGACTGAGACGAAGCCTCCCGAAGCAGCGATCAACGCACCTTCGACGAAGGTACCGGGTGCGTAGGCATCATAAGAGAACCACCACCAAAAGAACGCCGGCGGCGGGTACAGCGGCAAGCTGCCGATATGGGTCCAGGGCGCGCCGAGCTGCATCTGATAGGCGAGACGCCAAGCGGTCCACTGCGTCGCACTCCATGTCGTTGTGAGTACGATTATGCCGACAACGAGTATCTGACCCCAAAGAATCTTGGTTGCGGGCACGACGTCACCCCTAATGGCAGGCTATTGCCGTCAGAGAAGCGATCTACCTGGTTCGAAACAAGCCGCTTTGGTCGCTGATCGCAATATCGGCGAACACAGCGTGCAAAGACTGACGGTCGGCTACTTTGAGATTGAGGATGGCTGGGAAACGCAAGCCGCTTTCAGAGAGGCCAGTTCAGCAGTTGCAATGATTTCCTGGCGTCAGCAGGATCTGCTATTTTCTCTACCGCTTTCAACAACCGTAAGCTCGGTTCATAAGAGCGGCCAAGGAAAACAGCGATCGCATCGATGCCCTTTCTCGCACAGTCGCCGTTCGGTAACCTAAAGGAATTGGGCCACTTTCAGGACGGCCAACAACAACCGAATTCAATACGACCCTACTCCGACGCTAGGAACGGCGGACCGCGTGGCGGTGTCGGCATCCTAAAGGCCGGGTCACGAGGCCGCCTGAATGGCGCCATGCGGCTTTCCTTCGATGCGACGCCATATTCGGCAATCACAGTCCGAGGGATCGCTTCCGTCCAAAGCTCCAGTCAATGCTGCCGCCATCACGAACGATGCCGGTGATGTGCTGGCCGATGCGTTGATCCAAAACGGACTGCCACGGCACTAGGCTGAAACCAAGGCCGCCATCACCGTTTTCGATCATGGCAAAGCGCCCGCTGGCAAGATTGGTGGCGCCGACCAACGTTCCGCTCACACGTTCGTCAACGCCGGCCTGTTGGAAGGTGCGGCCACGGGCGGCCGCCATTTGCGGTCCGACGCGAGATATCTCCTGTTGTTCGAGACGGGCGACGAGATCGCGCGGCGCGCGGATGCCGCCGTCCGGCGCGCGCCAGGCATGACCCTGTTCGACCAACGCGCCCTTCCGTTGCTCCATCGCTTGCCGGACTTGCTGGCCGAATCCCGTTTCGGTCAGGGGTGTGCGCTGGCGTGAGGCCAGTTCGCGGTCGAGCCAGGTCGCACCTGCGCTGGCGATCTGCTGTTCCAGATCGAGGGTGGCAAGGATGCGCACCGAGGTCTGCGCCCCACGACGCGCATCATAATCGGCAGCACGAGACACGAAGTCTTGAGGGATACGCCAATGGTCGGCGTCGATGCGTTCGACGATACCGGCGCGGCGCAGTGCTTCCAGCCGCCGGACATGACTGCGAACATAGCTATCGGAGTCACCACCGGCGATGCGAACCGCGCCGCTCTCGGCGAGCGCGCGATGGACGCTCGGCAGATACACGCCGCTGCCGCCGGCCACCTCCGCGATGTTGCGATCGGAGGCGCGCGGGCCGGCGGATGTCCCGCTTATCTGGACGATGCTCCCCATGGCTGGAGCCTCGCTGCTGGAGGCCTCGGCCAGCGCCATATGATGGACACGGCCATCGACGCCGTCGATGACAAGACCGATGCGCTCGCCGAGTTCATCGTCGAGCCGCTTGCCGATGACCTGGCCGACGATGGGCTCCGGCGTGGTCGCGCTATGCAGAACATAGCTGCCGAGCGCGCGCTGCTCGCCACGCTCCGCAAGCGAGCGATTGATCGCCTTGATGATGTCGCCACGCTCACCCAATTCGCGCAGCGTGGGCTCCAGTCTCTCGGAGAACGACCAGACCCCTGGCTCCGTCTGCGTCGCCAGCCCGTACCGCTCCAGATTCCCCAGCCGGCCGATGAACAACGTCTGGTCGAGATCGGCGCGGAGCTGGCCTGCGTCCGGCCGCAGATCGAGCCGGCGTGACGGCACCTCCTCGACCAGGATACGGTCAAGCCGGGTGAAGCGTTCAGCCGTCATCTCGGCCTCTAGCTTTCCACGCAATTCAAGATCGGTCTCCGGGCCAAGCGAGAGGGTGACCCGCTCCTGGGCGCGGATGCGCAGGCCATCGGTGATGTAGTCTTGGGCAATGATCAAGTCCTTGCCGAGGTCGTCCTTGCCGCGGATCACCACATGGCTGTGCGGATGGCCGGTGTTGAAATGGTCGATCGCGACCCAGTCGAGCTTGGTGCCGAGGTCTTCCTCCATCTGGCGCAGCACGTCGCGGGTGAAGCCGCGCAGATCCTGCAGACGGTCACTATCCTCGGGCGCAACGATGAAGCGGAACTGGTGGCGGTCGTCGCGGCCACAGTCGAGGAACTCCCGGCCATCCGCGGTGTCGGTGCCCGGCCCGTAAAGCGTTCCGCGCGCACCATCACGTGTGGTGCCGTCGCGCTGGAGATAGCGCAGATGCGCGTCCGCACGTTTGCTCCCAACGTTGAGCTTGACGATGCGCGCCTTCACGATCACGCGCCGCAGGCGCGTGCCAAGCCCCTTCCCCTCGGCAGCACGCTTCAGCCGGTCAGCTGCGGCCTGCCCGCGGCCGATGCGAGAACACTTCCCTTTCCGGGGCCACACCGCGCCGGGACCGCGGCGCCTGCGGTTTGAGAATTGCGCCGGTGTCAGTGCGGCGCCGTTCGCCTTGGCAGATGCTTTCAGCACCTGATCGATGAAGGAGCGTGGGCGTCCGCCGGCGCGGGTACCGCGATTACCGATACGGCCAGTGCGGATACGGAAGTCGGAGGCTTCGTCGCTCATGCGAGCAAGAATGCGGACACGACAGCAAGGCGCAAGACTGTTTAAGCGACCGTCGTAACGGCGCGCGCAAATACAGGAGATCGGCGGCGCAGCGATCGCCGCCCCTATCGTTGCGACGGCGTCGCGAAGAGGTGGTCGCGAAACAGCAAATATGGAGCGGTACCGCTCCGAGCGTTGAGATCATTCATCAAATTGCTGAAGCACACATCGCTACGATCTCGCCCGCATGCTCTACCTCGTGCTAACCAATGTGCAGACAACGCTTTTTTGCAAACGGGCACCGAAGGGCACCGTTTGCTTTAATCTTGCCGTCCTCCGCTTGTCTGCTGGCGTTCTCAGCAACTCCAGCCTGACTTACGCGATTGCGCGAGAAAGCACGAAAATGATGGGATGGGATTATGGCTTGCTGGGTGCGGGCGCTTGTTTAACGAACAAGCCACCGAGAAGCGGCGTAAGCGCCAACAGATCGACAGCACCACGCTCATGTCCAACGGGGGATGACTGCGGCGTGAACGACATCCGCGTGTCCGAGGATTTGCGCTGAGACCGCGCGACGAATAACGGCGCCCTGCGCCAGTTGTGCAGCTCGCCGGCTGTGATCGCGTTGTCGCCAGATTGCGGGTCGGGCAGCAGCGGCGCCAGCGATGCGATGTAGTTCCGGGTCTCGTCCGGCAGCGGACGGCCGGTTGCCAGATGTTCGTCGTAGCGGGTTGGTCCGACATTGTACGCAGCGAGGAATCCGGACGGACCGAAGCGGTCGTGCATTTCGCGAAGATAGGCAGCGCCGGCAACGATATTGTCATGTGGATCATAAGGATCGCCGCCAAGCGCGTAGCGCTCGCGCAGTTCCGCGTAGGTGGCGGGCATGATCTGCATCAACCCGACCGCGCCCTTCGCCGACACGGCTTTGACGTTGCCATGGCTCTCGACCCGCATCACGGCGCGTATCCATGCCGCCGGGATGGCGAACCGCTCGGCGGCTTCGCTGATGAATGACGACCACGGCGCGACCGCGTCGGCGACACGCGCCGACGCGGTCTCGCAGCGGGCCGTGAAGGGAATGAGGACCGCGGATGATGCGGTCAGAATCACGGCGAAGCACAGCGACTTGGTAAGCGGCGCCACCGATTCACTCGCGCGGCGCGCGGCGCGACGGACGGGTCCAGATCAGATGGAACGTGTCGCCGCCGCTCACCACCTGGAACAGGTTGGCGCGAATTGGCTGGCCGAACGACGGATCGTCGATCAGCAGCGAGAGATAATCGCCGGCCTTGTCCCCGGTGCGCTTCCATCCCGCTCCGATTTCCACGTCGTCGGCGAGCACGCGGTAATTCGGAGCGTTATCGGTCTCGCTGGCGATGGCCGGCACGATGATGATGACATCGCGCTTGAGCGTGAAGGTCCGGATGGTACCGGTGTATCCATCGACGGTGCGGGTAAAGGTGCCGATCTGTGCCATGGTGGCCTCCGTTGCTGGGTGGGTAAAGCGAAGTGTCATTGCGTCGGGGCGCGCCACGCGAAGCGTCCGTCGCCAGCCTCATCGGTCCAGATCGGCACCGCGCGCGCGACAATGGCGCTGCGCGGCAACGGGCCGAAGTAGCGGCCATCGAGACTGTCGGGCGCGTCCCAATTCATGAGGAAGATTTCGTCATCGGCGATGACGCGGCAGCCTTGCCAGACCGGCAGCGGATGGCCACGCAGATCGCGTTCACGCGCGGGCGCGGCTGCAATGCCATCGATCGTAATCCGCACGCCGAAACGACAGACGGTCTGCCCGGAAAGGGCGAAGATGCGTTTGAGGAGCGGCACGCCGCGCGGCAGATAGCCGCCATCCGACAACGTCGTTGCTAGTGGTTCCGGCGGCGTCACCACGACCAGCATGGTGACATAGAGACGGTCTGGCGACTGCACCGCGTAAAGGCCAAGCGGAACGCTCGGCGTGAGATTCCAGATATAATGTGGCGGTGAGCTCGCGCCGAGGGTCGCGAGCAGACTTGCGACCGCGAGTGACGCAGCGAGGGTATAGCCAGCGCGAGGTGTCATGGCGAAACCCGCCGCCGTTTGAGCCATGCCTTATGGCGCGTCATCGTGTAAGCGCGCGGCGTATCGCCAACGCTGAGGCGGTTGTGGATGTGATGCCAATGTTCGGGAGCCGCGGCGGCGGCGTCGATGCCGAGCGCCTCGACACCGTCGATGGCCTGCAAGACCCGCTCGACCTTCGGCCAACCGGAGATCGTGAGCAGGATGAAGCCACCCGGTTGCACCAGCGGCACCGTCGTGAAGGACTCTTCCGTCTGGACCGCGCGGAGGATGTCGATCTGCGACTGCACGGTGCCGAAGTCATTGGCGGCCCAGCGCATGACGGCGAAAATAGCACCGGGTGCGAATGACACGCGGCGGCGATGACGATCGAGCCGCGCGGTGGCGACGGGATGACCAAACCGGATGCGGTGCTCGATGCGTTTTGCTTGCCAGGTCAATTCGACATGCGTCAGCGTGTCGATTGCGGAATGCGTGGTGCTCGGATCGCACGGCGCGGGCCTGCCGTTCAGTAAACCCGGTGACTCGCTACGCGCAGTTTCTGCGGGGTCTGGTGGGCGGGCGATCATGGCTATGATCGCCTCACCGGGGATCGGCCGCCGACGAGCGGGCCCAAGCCGCTCACCGGCTTGGCGGCATGGACGACGCCCTTGCCTTGGTCGGACGTTGACTGGCGCAGACCGATGTCGGCCCAGGCCTGCAGGTCTTCGAGGGCGTAGACGACACGGCCGCCGAGCTTGCGATAGCTCGGCCCGGTGCCGTAGGTGCGGTGCTTTTCCAGCGTGCGACCCGACAGGCCGAGGAACCGGGCCGCCTCGGTGGTGCGCAAATAGCGTTGCTGCGAATTGGCGAGGTTATCAGCCATGAATGCGCCCGGTTAAGTTCGGCTGCCATCGGGGATCGACGGCGCGACAGGCGCACGATTGCGAATTTCAGGCGCGGACAAGGATGCCGAAGATGCGACTGTCGTTTATGTCCATCCCCCATCGTCGTTGCGAAGGATGCGCAAACACAGCGCTGCGTTCGCCGGGCGTTGTCGCCCGGCGTTGCAGGATGGATGGCCAATGCAGCGGTTATTGGCCGATCAGCAAGTCGCGGTAGCCGCCCCGCATCCGGCCGACGGCGTCTTTGACCATCCGGATGATCTGCGAGCGGTAGGACGAGGTCAGCCAGTCGCGCCGGCTTTGGGTCCGCACATCCGCATCAAGCAGGGTGGCGGCGAGATCGCGGTAGGTCGCCTGTTGCTGATGACCGTCAAGTGCCCTCAGCATCAAGATCATGCGGCGGCGCTGCTGTTCGGTCAGGGGCGAGACGACTGGGCGCACCGCCACATCCGTCAGGCGATGCCAGAGGCGAAGGACAGCTTCGACCCGCTGCGCCACGTGCATATCGAATGGGATAACGGCGGCGATCGGAGCCGACGGGTTCGTTTCTGGAAGAATCCATATCCGCTGCTCGTCGCTCGTCTCCCGCCACAGGATGTGACGACCGTCGCCGCGTTCCATGGTGAGTGACGATGGAATCCGGTCGAGCGTGATTGTGGATGCGGTCTCGGACGGCGCCGTCGTCAGCATCACCGCCGCCGGAAGTGCATTGAATTCCCACAAGACCAGCGAACGGTCGCTGCGTTGCTTCGGGTCGCACGGGAAAACTCAACCCCCAGCGCTGGGCCAGCGCAAGGGCCGCCTCCAGCACGATGGTCCCGCTCGCCGCATCGCGGCTCATGTCTTCGTAGTCTTCGCGGTAGTCGGGGTTGCGCCGCAGGAACTCCCAGGCGAAACCGGCACGTTGCACACGATCGAGATAGGCGGACGCGTCGTGCGACCGCCAACTTTCATCATCCGGCATGCGACCACTCCAGCGTTACTCGGCCTTAAGCAAGGCATGCCCCTTCCCGTCGCCGAGTATTTGGACGCGTCGTCACGCGCAGAAGTCACCGCCGTTGCAACGCGTGTTGCAACACCGCGGTCAGTGAAAGGTGATGGAATAGGCGTGGTGCTTTGAAAACCGCGCGTCCTCAAATCATTGGAGCGGCGGTTTGAGCAAGTCCCGGTACCCGGCCTGCGTCATCCACTTGGCGCGTGCAAGATGGCTGTCATGCACGTGACGCGCGCGATCAGGTTCGCGGCTGGCATCAAGACCGAAAATCACCTGCACGACCTCACGCCAGTCGGCCCCCTCCTCATCGGCATCAAGCAGCCGAAGGTAGGTCTTGAGGTGCCGCTCGTCGTAAGGCGTGACATGCGGCAGGTCGGGGGGATGGTCGTCAAAGGCAATTTTCGTCATGGCGAAAACTCGCGCCAGTCATCTGTCGACATTCGTACCGCAAAAATACGGCACTCTTGCTTCGGACCGATGACAGTTTTTGGGCCATTAACAGGTCGCCCGGCTTTTACCGCAAATCGTCAAGAGGTCCGCGTCCCGGCTGCCTTTGAATTCCGTCGGATTCCAGGAGGCAAGCAGGGTCGGTTTGTCGAGTATACTCCGTAGTGAAATACCCTACAAGACGAACACTTTTCGAATGGAGATTCGGGAGGTATTCGCCCGCAACCTGCGCCGGACCCGGCACGCCAAGGGGCTGTCGCAGGAGGCGTTGGCGCATGAAGCGGACGTCGACCGCACCTATATCAGTTCGCTTGAACGCGGCGTTTACGCCGCGACCATCGACATGGTTGGAAAATTGGCCGAGGTACTCGGTGTTGAGCCCGATGCGTTGCTACGCCGCGCGTCGAAGCCGTCGCGCGGCAAATCCTGATCCGGCGGCATCGCATCAGCTCTGGTCGCAAGATCACGTCGCGGGCGGAGATTGCATCCTGCGATTTGCTGCGGCTGCGAAGACATCGTTCGCCCAGTCTTCTGCCACAAAGAGACCTTGAATCTCCACCGTAGAAGTCATGTCGTCTTCACACCGAGCGCTTATGCGGTGCACCGAGGAACCGGTGCCGATGACGACAGATTCTCGCCTGCGAACATTTGCGCGCTTCATGGGGTTTCGGGGCTGCCCAGCTTGCGGCGAGACGCTGTTCGCGGCCGAGCATGCCGCATTCTTCTGCGCGGACCGTGTCATCCTGCACTGGCGCTGTGACGCTTGCGATCATGCCTTTCAGACGTGCGTCGAGACGCGGCGCGCCCCGTCGGCGCGGGCGGCCGCGTAGCAATTCCATTTGCAGATCGGCGCCCTCGCCACGCTTGCTTTGGGCGCGACCGATCGGGCGGGGGCTTGAGCGCGCGAGATGCCCCGCCTCGCGGCGGGGCATCTGAGAGCGGATCGATCAATCGGCGGCAGCCGTGCGAGCCTTCTGCGGGCGCGACCAGATCAGGGTGTAGCTGCCGCCCTCCTCGTCGTCGAAGAGATTCGCGTAGATCGGAGCGTTGAAGCTCGGATCGTCGAGCTTGACCGAAAGATAGTCGCGTTGTTCGGCGGAACGCTTGGGCCAGGCGGCGCCGATCTCGGCCCGTCCGACATAGGCACGGTGGCTCGGGGCGTTCTCGTTGGCCCGGTTGGTCTCGGGGACGAGGCGGACGTTCTTGGCCTGGAAGCTGAGGGTGACGATCTCGCCGATGAAAGCGCCAGCTTCGTTCTTGGTGAAGGTGCCGATGTTCGCCATGGTAGTTCTCCTTGTTCTCTGTTTCCGAGCCGCGACCATCGCGGTCTCGATGGCGATCGACAGGCCGGAGGCGATCGGCGCTGCATCCGTCTTCGGACCGAAGCGCAGCGGAGGACGCCAGGCGGGCAACTTTCTTGTCTTGCGCGAGGAATGGCGGCGTAGCCGCCAGGGGAAGAAAGTTGAACGACGGCGTTGCAGCTAGGCGATCGAGGCGCAGCCGTCGTTCGGCCAGATCAGGCCATCACAGAGACCCGATGACCCGCGCTCGGCATGACAGAGCCTTGCAAGGAGAAAGAACCCGCGAACGTGCGCCTTACCACGCAACATCTGGCGATCCGGGATAGCGTCGTCGATGTCCGGGCCGTTGTTCGCTCGTACATTCCGAACCAGCCGACCCAAATGCACCGCGCCGCCGTGATGTCGGCCAGCCATCGGCGTGCTGACATCCGTTCGCCCGCGGACCGCGACCCGTCTGAGGTCAATGTGCGAGCCTGCGGCAACGCTCCGGGAGACGTGAATCTGGCGACGGGCGGCGGGCTGCCTCAGGTCGAGATCAGACCGCGGCGCCGGACGACGTCCTGATCCGCTCGCGATGTTCCACCGTCGAGCGGGGCATCGGCCAGCCGCAGCCAGGCGGTTGCGCCGATGACCATCGCGCCGACGACGGCAAAGATATTCTGCCACATCTCCGAAGGTGTCGTAAACGCGGCAAGGCCGTGCGTCGCGTAGAACCCGGCGACCGCGGCCGGTCCCGCGAACAGCACCGCAAGGACGAAACGGAGGAACGGCGCCCGGACCAGCGTGAAGGCGATCTGCGCCGCTGCGAGCGTCGCGCCGCCGGTAAGGAGTGCAAGCGCTATGGCGCCGAGCGAACCTGCTCCATTATGATAGGCGAAGAGCCCGGCGGTGACGGCGACAAAAAACGGCAACGCATAAACGGCCAGCGTGAAAAACAGCCAGCAGAGTACACCGAGCCCGGCGAGATTGAGAACGATGCCAATGGCGATCATGGTGGTTTATCCTGTCACAAGAGTGCAAGGGTCGCGCCTCCACCACCACCACCACGGCGCAATGCGAACTATAGCGAAGTCGATTCGTTGTGGCAGCAGAAATTCTGCGGCGCGTTTCAATGTGCCGCATCGTGTTTGAAATTCGATGAAAAGGTGGCGGCGCTTACGCGCCACCCTGTTCGGACTTTTTGCCGAATTTCCAGACCGGGATGCCGAGCTTGCGCGCCTTGTCGGCGAGGTTCTCCTGGATGCCGGTTCCCGGGAAGACCACGATGCCGATCGGCAGCACGTCGAGCATAGCGTCGTTGCGCTTGAACGGTGCGGCCTTGGCGTGCCGTGTCCAGTCCGGCTTGAAGGCGATCTGCGGCACCTTGCGATTGTCGGCCCATTTGGACGCGATCAACTCGGCGCCTTTCGGCGATCCGCCGTGCAGCAGCACCATGTCGGCGTGTTTGATGCGGGTCTTGTCGAGCACGTCCCAGATCAGGCGGTGATCGTTGAAGTCGAGGCCGCCGCTGAAGGCCACCTTCGGACCGGGTGGCAGCATCACCTCAGTCTCAGCCCGGCGCTTGGCGGCGAGGTAATCGCGGCTGTCGATCAGGGCCGCGGTGAGCGCGCGGTGGTTGACCATCGAGCCGGTGCGCGGGCGCCAGGCCGTGTGGGTGCGCCGTTCGTAGTGATCGGCGGCATGGTCGCGAAAGAACTCCATGGCGTTGCGACGCTCGCTGAGTGTCATGCCCTCGGCGATGAGCCGCTCCAGTTCGACCGACCGCACCTCGGAACCGTCCTGCTCGCGCTGGCCGCGTCGCTGCGCCTGCTCGTTATCGTCGAGGTGGCGTGCGATCCGCTCGGTTGCGCGATGGAAGAGATTGACGGTCGACCACAACAGGTCGTCGAGGTCGGGTTCGAGCCGGGTGTCATCGAGGCTGACGATGAGGGCGTCGAAGATGTCGGCGACGGCGCCGGCGGCGATGCGGGGATCGGGCAACGGCCGCGGATCGGGTTCGTCCTGGAACGGGCGGTGGCCGTGGAGCTGGAGTTCGGTCAGCAGGTGATCGGTCGGGGATGATGCGTGCGGCGGCTCGTAGCCGGTGATGTCGTCGTCGGTCGTCATGGCGGCTTCCCTTGTGTCGGATCGGCCGCGCCCACCGCGGCCTTCGTGGCGACGAAAGCCGTCGGGCGGGCCGGACCTGCACCGCTGAAGCGAAGCGGAAGCGGCCGGAGCACAGCGGAGGATGGTGGGGGCCGACTATTTTGTCTCGCGATGTAAAGGCGGGCTTGCCCGCCGACGGAAAATAGTCGGCCATCCGCCATTGCGGAGCCGGACCGTTTGACGGCTCGATCGCCCTCTCAGAAGGCCGGGGACGCGGACCTCTCCGACACGATGAGAAGCCAAGACCGAAGGCAGCGCATGATCGGAACGCCGCTTGCCTCACCCCGTCCTGGCCCCGACGTCCGGATGCAAGAATCGGCCAACGTCTTCCGGGACGATCTGCACCCGCACCGCCGCCCGCAGCGCATCGATGCCGAGACGCCGCAGATCCTCGTTGAAGTCGTCGCAACGTGGCGACAGCGTGATCGCCTCGATCCCGGCCGCCTGTGCTCGTACACTCAAGCTCTCCATCGCACTATCGCCCGCCGGATCGTCATCACGCACGATATAAAGCCGGCGCAGCGTTGCCGGAAACAGGATGGCGGAAAGATGCGCCGCCGAGAGCGCGGCATTCATCGGCAGGGTCGTCATGACGCAGCGGAGCGACAACATGGTCTCGATGCCCTCGCCCGCCGCCATCACGTCGTCGGCAACACCGAAGCGGACAGCGTTGCCGAGGAGATGGCCCATCGCGCGTCGCGGCGTGTCGACTGGCGCCTTGTCGCAACCGGATGGGTCGAGCCAGGTGCGATGTGCGCCGGTGATGTGGCCTTCGAGATTGGTCACGGCAGCGATCATCGCCGGCCAGATCTGCGTCGGCGCGTCGGCATCGGGGCGATAATAGCAGCGCGGGTGGAATCGCAGTGCGCTGACGTCATCAAAATGGGTGATACCGCGGTGGCGCAAATAGAATTCGACGAGCGTGCCGGCGATCGGCCGCGATATCGCAATCAGCCGGCGGGCCGATTCCGGCGAGCCCATTGGCGCGGGCGATAAGCTCCTAGGAATTCCGGGCCTCGGCTCGGGCCGTGGCAGACTGAGGAAACTTCGTGCCTCCTCGGCGACGTCATGGAAATCGACCAAGCCGCAGCTTTCGCGGATGACGTCGAGCAAGTCGCCGTGCTGGCCGGTCGCCGCGTCGGTCCATTTTCCGGGACGGCGTTTGCCGGACGGGTCGCCGGAGAGCCGCACGAACATCGAGCGGCCCTGCGTATTCTTGGCGTCGCCGACCTGCCAGTAGTTTCCGACCCTGCACCCGTGGGAGAGATAATGTCGGCACACCGCTTCGGCCTCGCGCGCGAGGCGATGCGCCAGCTCTGCCGCATCATGCGCCATGTTACGCCGCCGCCCTGTCGGCGATACGCGCAATCGGGTAGCGCTCCAGCACCTTGGCAAGGATCGCTGGGCCGGTTGCATCGACTGGAACGAAGAACCGCAGCTTCCAGGAGATGATCTCGCTGAACAGACCATAGGCGCGCAGCCGGTCGCGCATCACATCTGTAAAGCCGGAAAGTTCGATCCGGTTGGCGCCCATCACGCGCGCGCGTCGAAGCTGAAGACCCTCGGCAAGATCGAGAATGGTCTTGCCGTCCATCAGCGCGGTGAAGGCGGCATCCGGAGATAGAGTTGAAGTCCCCGCCTCCAAAGCACTGGTGACCCAGGCCGGGGAGACCTTGCGGCCGATGATGCGCTCGCCGCTGTCGGTCTGAAGCCGATAGACCCGTGTCGATTCGTTCGGGAGACGCTTCCAGATCGGCAGCAGCAGACCGGCGACAATATGGATCTCGCTGTTTGTGAACGGCGGGACCTCCGCGACTTCGGCCTGCCAGGATCTCGTAAAGCCGTCGCGGTTGGCTTCCTGCCAATGGGTCTGCGGCATTGCCGCCAAAGGCATGGCGGCATGCTCCATCGGCCGGATCAGCCGAATGCGGCGTTCCACCTCGCCGTCGTCGAGCATCACGCTGCGCGCCGGCACCTGGACGGCGGCTCGGCCTGACTGGGTGTTGATCAGCAGCAAGGCGCGCGGGTCGGACAGACGCTCGAACGCCTCGTCGAGCGTCACCGGGCGGTTGCGCTCGCGCTGCGTGATCGTCAGGAGCCGGGTTTCGGCGGATGTGCCAGGATGGGTGTAGATCGTCTCGCGCGCGGAGACGGTAAAGCTCTCGGCCCGCAGCGTCTCCAGCCCGACATCGTAGGTGCCACTGGCAATCGCACCCTCGATGCGTGCGGTCAGCAACTGCTCGAACGCCGTGAACAGGATGTTCTGCAGGTCGATGGTCAGCGCCAGCAGGCGATTGAGGAACGTGGTGATCGGCGGCAGATCGTCCTTGATGCCCCCTGAGTCCGTCAGCTTCAATCCGGTCTCATCCTCGAACGCTTGAAGCGAACAGCCCGCGACCTTGCCGGTGACGAGCACGACATAGAGCTGGCGCAGCGCATCGCGCGCGTAATGGCTTTCGAGATTGTCCTCGGCGCGGAACAGGCCCTGCCCGCCGGTCTGGCGCTGGCCCTTGGTGATGGCGCCCAGCGTGTCGAGACGCCGCGCGATGGTCGAGAGGAATCGCTTCTCGGCCTTCACGTTTGTCGCAATCGGGCGGAACAGCGGCGGCTGCGCCTGATTGGTGCGGTTGGTACGGCCCAGTCCCTGAATAGCGGCGTCGGCCTTCCAACCGGCCTCCAGGAGATAATGTATGCGGAGACGCCGATTCCTGGCCGAGAGCTCGGCGTGATATGAGCGCCCGGTGCCGCCGGCGTCCGAAAACACCAGGATACGCTTGAGGTCATCCATGAATGCTTGGGTCTCGCCGAGATTGGCGGAACCAGCGCGGTTCTCGACCACCAGCCGATCGACGTGGTCTGCCCCGGTCTTGCGGATGATGCGCCGCGAGCGGCCTGTGACTTCCGCCACCATGTCCGTACCGAAACGCTGAACGATCTGGTCGAGCGCGCCGTGGATAGGCGACAGCGACGCAAGTTTCTCGATCAGCCGATCGCGGCGGGCGACCGCGTCCCGGCATTGCACCGGCTGGCCGTCTCGGAATACCGGCCGCGACGACAGATCGCCCTCGCTGGTGGTGAACGGCTCATAGAGCTGGGTCGGGAAGGAGTGCGCGAGATAATCCAGCACATATTCGCGCGGCGTGATGTCGACCTGGACGTCGCCCCATTCCTCGGTCGGAATCTCGGCGAGGCGCCGCTCCATCAGTGCCTCGCCTGTCGAGACGATCTGGATCACGGCGGCGTGGCCGGCTTTCAGATCGCGCTCGACTGACGCGATCAGCGACGGCGTCTTCATCGCGGTAATGAGATGATTGAAGAACCGCTGCTTGGCAGATTCGAACGCCGACCGCGCGGCCGACTTGGCCTGCGCGTTCAGCGTGCCGGTCGCGCCGGTGATATTCGCAGCCTTCATCGCGGCGTCGAGATTGTTATGGATGACGCTGAAGGCGCCGGCATAGGCGTCGTAGATGCGGATCTGCTCGTCGGTGAGTTTATGTTCGACCAGCTCGTATTCGACGCCGTCATAGGAGAGCGACCGCGCGGCATAGAGACCGAGCGCCTTGAGGTCGCGCGCGAGCACTTCCATCGCCGCGACGCCGCCCGCCTCGATCGCCTCGACAAACTCACCGCGCGTCGCAAACGGAAAGTCCTCGCCGCCCCACAATCCGAGACGTTGGGCGTAAGCGAGATTGTGCACCGTGGTCGCGCCGGTCGCCGAGACATAGACCACGCGCGCGCTCGGCAGCGCATGTTGCAGGCGAAGCCCGGCGCGGCCCTGCTGCGAGGCCGCGACATCACCGCGTTCACCCTTCCCGCCTCCGGCATTTTGCATCGCGTGAGACTCGTCGAAGATGATGACGCCGTCGAAGTTGGCGCCCAACCATTCCACGATCTGTCTGACCCGCGATACCTTCTCGTCACGCGCGTCGGAGCGTAGCGTGGCATAGGTTGTAAAAAGGATGCCTTGCTCAAGGCGGATCGGCGTGCCCTGGCGAAAGCGCGACAGCGGCGTGATCAGCAACCGCTCCATGCCGAGCGCCGACCAGTCGCGCTGGGCATCCTCGATCAGCTTGTCGGATTTGGAGATCCAGGCCGCACGGCGGTGGCCCTTCAGCCAGTTGTCGAGCAGGATGCCCGCGGCTTGCCGGCCTTTGCCAGCGCCGGTGCCGTCGCCCAGGAACCAACCGCAGCGGAAACGGACGGCATGTTCGGCGTCATCGGATGCGGCCGAGACGACATCCCAGGTCTCGTCGACCGTCCATGATCCGGCGAGGAAACGGGAATGCGCCTCCCCGGCATAGATCACGGATTCAAGCTGGGCATCGGACAGCAATCCGCCCGACACGGTGTTCGGCAGAACATGCGGCCGATAGCTCGGTTGCGGCGGCGCGACCGAGGCCATCGCCGCCGATTGCACGAGCTTGGTCGGATGCGCGCACGCACCGGGAATCCGGATCGACTGCAATCCGTATTCTTCATACAGCGCGTCAGTGATATTTCCGCCCTCGATTGGCTTCCAATCGATGACCTCGTAGGCAAGCTCGATTGTTTCGGGTTCAGGAGCCGTCGCCGGAGTAGAGGAAGCGCGCGAGACGACAGGACGCGATGCGCCGGTTGCCACCGATCGAACGATGATCGGGCTGGCCTGCGGGGCCGTGATCGGCAGCCGCGGCGGCACGCGTTCGGCGATCCAGCCCAGCAACGTGGCGACGTCAGGCGCGAGACCGGGCGAAGCTGGAAACGCGGTCGGATCGCCGGCCGCGCGCTTATCGATCACGGTGAGGCGCGTATCCATGGTCGTGCCGTGCCTGGCATAGATCGCCCCGTCGATCACGGCCGAGAACACGATCCTCCCCCGCTCCTGCAAGCCGACGAACGCGTCGCGCCACACCGCATTATCCGGTGCGCAGTTCGCTCCAGTGATCGTGACCAGACGACCGCCATCGGCGAGCCGCGCCAGCGCCGACGAGATATGACGCAGTGCCGCGTCGGCAATGCGGCGATCGACATGTGCGACGGCCGAGAATGGTGGGTTCATCAGCACGACGCTCGGCGTGATGCCGGCGTCGAGATGATCGTCGATATGTGCCGCATCGAAGCGGGTGACGGGAACGGCAGGAAAGAGCAGTGAGAGAAGCGAGGCGCGGGCATCCGCGAGTTCGTTGAGCGCGAGCGATGCGCCTGACAATTCCGCGAGAATGGCGAGCAAGCCTGTACCAGCCGACGGTTCGAGCACGATGTCGGAGGGCGTGATCGCGGCCGCGACTGAGGCTGCAAGACCAAGCGGGATCGGAGTCGAAAACTGCTGAAACGCCTCGCTCTCTTCCGATCGCCGCGTATGGGTGGGAAGAAGGCCCGCAACCTTCGCCAGCATCGGCAGCATAGCGGGCGGCGACGCGGCACGCGCCCGCATCGCTGGGCCGAATTTGCGGACGAACAAGATTGTCGCGGCCTCACAGACGTCGTAGGCGGCCTTCCAGTCCCAAGCGCCCTCAGCATCGGAACCGGCGAAGGCCGTTTCCATCGCCGCGCGCAGGCTGGCGGCGTCGACACGACGGCCGCGTTCGAGATGGGGAAGGATCAAGCGTGCGGCCGCAACGATACGAGCGGCGGGATTGGCACTATCAAACATATCGGTCTCCTGAAATGGAAAAGCCCGGCGTGTCCCTGTCGCTGCAGGGGCCGGGCATGTGATGGGATGCGGTGAGATGGAGAGATGCGGAGCGGCTGGCGCCGCCCCGCGTTGATCAATCATTCCGCCGCGATGACGTGCGGCTGATCTTCATCGGCGTCGGCTTGGACTTCGTCGTCACCGATGAGGTACGCGGGCAACGCTTCCGCTTCGCCAGCCGCCACGTCGGTGACAACTTCGGTTTCGGCGAGCCGCAGCGGTTCGGGCAGCCAACCGGTGCCTTCGAGCAGGCGCTCGGCTTCGCGCGCCATATCGCCCTTCTTGAGGTGGTCGATGAGCTGCACGGACGGTTCGCCCTTGGCCTCGCGCACCGCTTCGAGAATGCGGGGCTTGGTGACGCGGCCGAGATAGTTGTCGACGCCGGTCTTCCAGCCCGCCGCCGCCATGTCGAGACCGACGGCGCGCGCCAGGACGTCGGCCTGGTCGAGCCTGCGACGAACGCCATGCGCAGAAACGCGGCCTTCATTGTAGCGATTGGCCGGCTCGTAGAGGGCGTTGACACTGAGCGAGGCGCAATGCGCGAGCAGTGATGCCTGTTCAGCCTCGTCGAAAGCCATCAGCGCGCCCCAAAGCCCGCCGTCCTCCTTCGGCAATCGTGCCTTCCACGCATCGTGACGCGCATCAATCGCCTTGGCCGAGGCGCAGTCGTTCAGTCCCGGCGCCTGGGCGGGAAGCGTCGGGGAGCGCACCGCGATTTCCAGACATCCGCTCGATGACGCGAAGCGATAGAACGTCGCCAAGACAAAGTTGTGCAGCACCGCCACGAAAGCCACCGACGTGTGGGTTGCCAAAGCATCGCGCAACGCCAACGTCCGATGCGCGGTCAGGTCGGCCATGAGCCGGTCCGGCAACGGCTTGATCGCGTCGTCCTCGTCATCTTCCGGTTCGGCCGGCGCGCCGCCGACCGTGATGATGGCGCGTTGGACCGCCACGTCGGCCTCGTCGCCGTCAACGTTTTCAACGCCAACATCGGATTCCGGCTCGACGCTGACGCCGACGGGCGCTTCATCTTCCGGCCGCACATAGCCACGATCGACTGAAAGTGCGCCTTCGTCATCGATGCTGATGAAGACGCCGGCGCGTGCGATATTGGCCGGATCGTGGATCACCGGCCGGGCGTCGAAGGCGGACAGCGCCGCTTCGATTTCGCCGAGCCGTTGATCGATCTCGTCGGGCAGTTCGTCGGCTTCGGCGTATTCGGCCTCGAGCTTCTCGTACTCGGCCTTCAACGCCTCGATCGACGCACGTTCGTCGTCGGTCAGATCTGCCGGTAGACCCTCCAACTCGCGCAGGTCGTCGGTGTGGCCATAGGGAAAATTGACCGCCACCGCGATCCACTTCCAGCCTTCGGCCCCAATGATTTCAGCCTGCGCTGTCAGCCTCTCGGTGACGAGGCGATCGAGCAACGGCACATCCTGCAGCCACCCGCCGTCATCGTGTTCGAACAGGTCGCGCATGACGGCGCCGCCGGCCTGCTCATAGACGTCGAGCCCGATGAATTGAGCGCGACGGTCGGAGGCGCGGACGGTGTTCTCCGTCAACATCCGTCGGATCTGGTACGGCTCGTCAAGTTGGGACCGACTGACATTGTCCCAGACCTGCTCCTGTCGCGCTTGATCGCCAGTGACCGAAAACGCCATCAACTGTTCGAGCGTCATGCCGTCCTCGGCATAGACGTCGTGCAGCTTCGGGGATACCGATGCGAGACGCAGCCGCTGCTTGACGATCGCCAACGACACGAAGTGCCGGGCGGCGATGTCGTCCTCGCTCATGCCGCCATCACGCAGCAGCTTGAACGTGCGGAACTGGTCGAGCGGATGCAGACCGACCCGCTCATCGTTCTCAGCCAGGGAATCGTCCTCGGCGAGACCGTCGTCACGGATCACGCAAGGAACAAGCTGTGTCTTCGTCATGCGCTTCTGCTTCACCAGCAGTTCGAGGGCGCGATATCGCCGGCCGCCGGCCGGTACCTCGAACATGCCGGTCTCCTTGCCGTCTTCGTCGAGGACCGCCCGGACGCTCAGGCTTTGCAACAGCGTGCGAAGTGCGATGCTCTCCGCTAATTGCTCGACCGAGACGCCGGCTTTCACGCGCCGGACGTTCGACTGGCTCAAGACCAGCTTGTTGAAGGGGATGTCGCGCGAGGGACTGAGTTTGATTTTCTGAACGGCTGTAGCCATGTCGATCACTCCATGACGGGCGGCCGAAAGACTCTCTCTCGACCTCCAACCCGTCGCGGACACCCCGGCCCTCCTCTCACTCTCAAGCGCGCCGCAACGACGAACGGCTGAGGTGGAATGCGAACGCATCACGCGGCCTCCTCGTTGCCCTCGGTGCCGACGTCGATGGCGTGCGGCTGGAACGCGAGCAGGAAATCGGCAGCCTTCGACGCCGCGCTCGCCGCGCGGACGACGGCCCGGTTATCCTCGCGCAGCACCTCCAGCCACGAGCCGATGTAATCGGCGTGGCGCACCGTCGGCACGATGCCGAGCGAGGCGCAGGCGAACGCGCCCGCCATTTCCGCGACGAGTTCTTCACGGGCGTAGGACTTCGACCCGAATGCCCCGGAGTGATCCCGCTTGAGCCGGCCGGCCGCGCCGGTCCAATGACCGAGTTCATGGAAGGCGGTGCGGTGCCAATTGATCGGCTCGAAATAGGCGCCTGGCGGCGGCACCTGCACGAAATCGCTGGTCACATTGTAGTAAGCGCGCGCACCGCCGATGCGAAAATCCGCGCCGGTCGCTGCGATCAAAGCCTCGGCCCGCGGCGCGATCTGGCCCGGCGGCGGCGGAACGACCGACGCGGCGATCTCTTCGGGCAAGCCGTCGCATTGGTCGGTGTTGAAAACGGTGAAGCGTTTGAGGAACGGGATCGCGCCCGGCTCATCGCCAGTCTCCGCAGCGCGCCGGCGCTCGTCCTCCGGAGTGAACCGATCAGCATAAACCACGGTCGTGCCGCGCTCGCCCTTCCGGACATGACCGCCGAGACCGAGCGCCTGGCGGAAGGTCAGCCAGCTCTGGCCCGAGAAGCCATGCTCGATCACGGCGCCCCACAGAATCAGGACATTGATCCCGGAGTATCGGCGCTGCGTCGTGACATTACTCGGCATCGCCAGCGGCGCCTTCACCGCTGCCGTGCCCCACGGTTGGACCCATGGCACCCGGCCGGCTTCCAGCTCGGCGATGATCTTGTCGGTGATTTCGGTATAGAGGCTCGCCCGGTCCTGGCCGGCGCGCGCCTGCGAGATCTGTCTCGACATCGCGGTTCTCCGCGACGGGTGCCGGAAGCCACTCTCCCGACCCTCAACCCGTCACGGCAACCCGGTCCGCACTCTCACTCTCATTCGCGACGAATCCGCACCCGACGCAGGCGATCGTGCCCGCGACGTGCGCCACATGCTTTGCGTCAGGGATGGACGCCCGCAGGGTGAAGACCCGCAGCTTGCGGGGCTTCAGCGCAGCCGACAGCCCGGCCCGCAGGGCGACGCCACGTTAATCTCCCCAATCTCCCTATCCGAGACACGCAAATCTGTGCGCCGCCAGCCGTAACACCTGAAATCGCTGATTTTCAGGGGGCAGCCGTCTATTGTCGCGGTTTCACGAATCAAAGGAGCCACGATGGCAACGCAGATGACGAAGTCGCAATTGATCGAGCAGATCGCGACCACTAACGAGTTGGCGAAGAAAGACGTCAAGGGCGTGATCGAGACGCTGGCCGAGATCGGCTACAAGGAGCTCAAGAAGAACGGCGTGTTTCTCGTCCCCGGCTTTGCCAAATTCGTCGTCATCAAGAAGCCTGCCACCAAGGCCCGCAAAGGCACCAACCCCTTCACTGGCGAGGCGATGACCTTCAAGGCGAAGCCCGCCCGCAAGATTGTCAGGGCACGTCCGGTCAAGGCTGCCAAGGACGCCGTCTAAAACGCGGTGCTGCACGGGGCCTCTTGCCTTTTCTGGCGAGAGGCGCCTCGCCCATCTCACGCCGTCACAGCACGCCCATATCGCTCGGCACGTCACGGAACGTCTTCAGCAACCACGGCGTCAGAAAACTCGCCGGTCGCCGGCGCAATCGTGCGCCCAACAAACGTCTCACTTCTTACCGCCAGATCCCCGCAGGTCACGGACGTTGCGATGCGCCCAATGCTGATTCCTGCGCGGATCGTATGATCTGAACAACTATCTCCCTGCGAGACAGCAGCTTGCTGTTCACGGCTTTGCTTTGAGGTATTTGAGAGCCTCTTCCGAACCGTCATGCCGTATTGAAGCAGGAAAACGTGCCTCGCATCCGGATATCCGCTTCTCGTGCATTTCTGTCTTGGGTAATGTCGGGTTATCTGTAGGAACAAACATGGCACGGGATTTGAGCGAAGCAGCCGGCATTCTCAAAGAACACGGTCTCGACCTCACTCAGGTTCTGCAGGACACGCATGCAGAGACGATGCTGAGGCTAGGGACGTTGCTGGACGAATGCTTGGAAATCGTTGTGAAGACGCATCTGGTCAAGAAGGGCAAAGTGGTCAACGAGAAGTCGTTTCAAAAAGGCGGCAAGTTAGAGACATTGGCGGCTAAGATAAAAAAGGCTAACGACCTGGGGCTATTTGAAGAGGGGATCGTCGAGGATGCGACTCTGCTCCGGGAGATCAGAAATGAGTTTGGCCATCTTAAAACAAAAGTCCATTTTGACAGTCCAGTCATCGTGAACTGGGTCAAGCAACTGAGTACCTATGAAGGGGCGGACTCAAACCAAGCAGCCATCTTGGCGGCAATGACGAAAGTCACGGACTGTCTGACGACTGCCGCGAAGTGAACTCAGCATCCTGTAAATTCCTGCCGGCATGATATTCCCCTCCCCGTAAACACACGTTGGGTTGTTCATCGAACTTAATCTCGGCGGTCTCACGTCGAGAATATCTTGCCTTCTTCACCCTCGACCGAATTTCCGAAGTTTTGCAAGCCCCGACCCGCATTCCATTCCGTGACACGTATTCCAGCGCCTTCGGCTTGCTGAAGCTGCTCGCTGGTCAGGCTGAGTTGATCCTTGGTCAAATAGTCCCAAAACGACGCGCGCCGCGGAAAATATCTGCGGAAACGAAAGCGCATCCCGTTTCGCGCAAGAAGGTCGTAGTCGCGCTTTGATTTGTTGCGAAATTCACTCAGAACGGCGTCGTAAGTCATGACCCGGACATCGGGTGCGCCCTCGCCGGTTTCGAGGCTGGAGTATCGCCTGAGCTTTGGGGTTGATTTTTCAAACTCTCCTCGGCGTCCGATGACGAGGACATACTTGAACTGGACCGGGTTTCTCTCCAGGGGAACGCGGACCGGTTCGATCTGATCAAGGAACGCCTTAGCGTTCGACTGCAAATAATCTTTCCAATCTCGGATTTGATCGAGCCCCGCGGTCAAATCGCTGTGCGTTCTGACAGTTCTGCTGGCATCCTGGAAAAGACGAGCATTGGGACGCTCGAATTCGACCAGGACGCACCACCACGTGGCTGAGCTCTTCGTCAGATACACAAAATCGGTGATCGAGCCGTGAGACAGCGCGAGCTGCGGAAACACGAAGTTGAAATGAATGCCGTGATTGAGGCGCCATGGCATCGGGAGCGCACACGTATAGTGCTCGAAAAAGGCCTTGAGGTCGAGTTCGGTAATTCCCGGCACGTCCAGGAGCCGCTGCAGTTCGGCGGCAATCTTTGTTCTGCTTTTCAAGGCGGGGTTGAAAGAGCGATCGGAGTTCATGGCTTTCTCTCGCAATCGCTTTGTAAATGAAATGGCCGGCCAGGGGCACCAATGATTTTCGCCTCCCGTTCTAGGGGGAAATCCGGTCGTCGGTTCATTTTGCCCTCCTCTCGCGCCGTCAGGCTTCGTCAGGCCGGTACAGCGGAATTCCCATCACCGGAAAGCCGTCGGGCACAACAAATGCGACGCTTTGACGTGCGCGCGTAATGGCGACGTAAAGCTTCGGTATTTCGGCTCCGGCGTCGGTGATGTTGCCAGTTTTCAAGAATTTTCTCAGCGAACCATGCGGATAGATCAGCGTTCGATCGAACGTCATCCCCTTGGCGTTGCCGAAATTGATCGGCATGCCAGGAATGCCGGTGTGGGTGCGATTGTATCGCAGGGTCTGCGGCGCGAAGCGCGCGAAATACGTTTCGGCATGGCTTTCCTCGACTGCGAACACTCCATCATGACCGGTCACCGCATCATTGCGCGAGGTGGTTTTTGGGAATGATGGATAGAACCGATCGGCAAGGTCACAAATCGCCTGGACGCAGCGGCGGCTTTCGGTCTGGTATTCGACCTGGCAGAGTCCGCGCTTCGCCCACTCGGCGAACTTGTCGACGATGTTTGCCCGCGCGAATTTCTTGTTCTTTCGGGAGTCATTGGTCGAATAAGTCGCTTGTCGGTGGTCGCCGACAAGCACGACTTCCGTTCCTGATTGAAGCAGCAACTCGACCAGATCGAGATCGAACCCCTGCAGGTCCTGGCCCTCATCGATGTAGAGACGATCGAAGATCCGCTCGAAGCGCCGGATCGGAAGACCATTCGTGCGCTTGATCGCCTCGCAGGCGAATTTCGAGACCTTGTCTAGATAGATGATGCCCTCGCGGGAAAAATAGTGCCGCCGTATGTCGCTTGCCTTGGTAAAGCGCGCGGACTGGCCGCGGATGAAGTTGATGCGGGCCACGCGCGGCCCATAGAGGTGATTTTGGTACGGCCGCACGAAATGCCGTAACAGGAAGGCATACCAAGTGCTGATGGTGATGTTCGGCGGAACCGCTCCAGCATGCACCGCGTAGGCCGCCTTGGTCAGCTCCCCGGCCCCATTGATCGTGTAGGTGATGAGTGCCGAGCGCCGGCCGCCGTCGCCACAGGCGTCCCGAGCGATGCCGGTGGTTTTCCCCGAGCCCGCGCAGGCGAGCACGACACGATTAGGCGATGGCATCTCTGATGTATCCGGGGATATCGACCGTCTCCGCGCTGTCGAACAGCTTCAGGGCCGTGTCGGCCTTGTGGGCGGTCATGTAGTCGATCAGGTCATCTTCATTCTCGAATTTCTGTCCGAGGATACGATTGAGTTTCTCCAGCCCGTTCACCTTGGCGAGCTGCGGCTCCAGTGTTTTCAGGGAATCATCCTGACCGATGTGGATCCGGATGGTTTTCTCGGTTACATATGGGGCATAGGACGCCAGCTTTGCTGCGTATTTCCCGTCATTATCGCCGATCACACGCACCTCAAGTTTGAGCAACTTGGCGATGTCGAGGAAACGCTTGAACGCCAGCGAATTGACCGAGATCACCTCGACACCAGCCTCGATCGGCAGCCGTTTGTTGGTCTGAAGAAACGCCTTCTGGACAATGAGTTCGTCGGAGGGGCCCTCGACGAGCAACGTCTTGTTCGCCAGGATCATGCGTAGCGTGTCGTATCCGGGCAACTTCCGGAAATACGCTTCCGTCGTCTTCGGTAGATCGTTCAAGCGAAAGGAATTCTTGCCGTTGAACATCAGGGTATTGTCGATGCCGAGCTTATTCAGCACGAAACTGGAATGGGTGGTGATGATGATCTGCCGCCCGTTTGACTTCTCAATGATCTTGTTGATAAGGCGATTGAGATTGGTGTGCGACAGGTGATTTTCCGGCTCTTCCATCAGGAAGATGTCGCACTTCTCCGACGCCTCCATCGCGAGCTTCACCTTCACGGCATTCTGCTCTCCCTTCCCCACCAGCGTCAGCGGAATGCTGTCGAGGTGCGGAAGAACGCCGGATTCCCAGCTCGCCCTCGATGTCATGTCCATGGCAACGGACAGGGTCTTGTCGGAGACGATACCGGTCTTGGATGCCAGATCTTTGTTGATGGCGGCAATTCGCTCGTCGCTGACGAAATCATCACGCATCTTGCGATACGACAGCGCGAGATCGACGGCTTGAGCCTTGTCGAGATAATCCCTGACGATTTCTAGGATGTAGCGATTGGCGGCGTTCGTATTCGAAATGGAGCTGGGATCGATCAGGACCGATTTAAGTGGGACTGCACGAGCCTGGAGCGGATGGCCCGCAAAGCTCTGCCAGACAATTTCGTAGTATTCGACCGGGACGCCGTTGAGGGCATCGGGATCGGCGACGTATTCGCGATACTCTTCCTTGAAATTGTCGTCGAGCCGGATGGCGAGGCTGATGCCGGGCTGGTCCACCATCAGGCTGTTGATGGAGCCCTGAAGGTCGGCGAGCGCCGTGTCTTCCTTCAGATAGAGCTCGATCAGGATTTCCGGCGGCGGTTGGGGCTTCTTGGCTCGATGGCTTGCAACGTATTCGGCAACGGTCCCGGCATTAAAAAGAAACGGATGCAGCTCATAGGCGGCCGGGCGGCGCCCCAACTGGCACTTGAGGGCCAGATTGATTGCCTCCAACAGTGTCGACTTTCCAGTTTCATTGTTACCAACGATGATGTTGGTGCCGGGTCCAAATGTGACATCTACGTTACGCAAGGCCCGGTAATTGCGAACGATAACCCGCTCGATCGACACGAATCGCCCCCCTTGGTGCAACCCACAGTGGCGTTCGTAAGGAAAGGTTTCAAGCATCATTCCGGCTAACGCTTAGCACTGCCGGTTTCGGCCCGGCCTATGCCGACGCTCCCGGCGTCGGCGGCCGCTCCTGGTCCGCCGCGGGCTCGATTATTCCGCCAGAAAGAATGCGGCGCGGCGCTGGTCCTCGGCGCTAAGAATGTAATGGGCGAAAGCCGGGTTTTCCGCCAGGGATCGATCGAGTAGTTGCGTGAACAGGGCGAGACTACGTTGTTGGTTTGGATTGAGGGCGTGGCGCATCTCAGCAAGCTCCTCAAGATTGCAGTCCTGGAGCATCGAAAAGAACTTTCCAAGCAGGCCGGCTACCACATCGGAGACCTGCACGCCTGGCTCGTCGTGGGAAGTCGCAAAGCGATAGGTGTCCAAAGTCCGATCGCCGTCGACGAACGTCTGTTGACCGATGTACTCCTCGACGACCTTTTCGACGTCGAGGATATGGAACGAATTTTTGAACAGGCAGATCCTGCCGACAAAGAAGATGCCAAATCCATCGATCAACACATTGGGGGTCTCGTCCTCCAGATAGGGCAATGCGTCGAGCTTTTCCGCAATCTGGAGGACGCCTTTGAGCATCATGGCGTCGAAATGTTCGAGCAGATGAAAGTGGGCATCCAGCCGAGCGCGCAGCTCGGCGACAAACGCCCGGCGGCGTTCGCGCCCGACATCGGGATAGGTGTAGCGCTGAAACAGATTCACTGTGTCCGGTCGGTCGTAGCGCAGGATCGAATACAGCGTGTTTTTCAGTTGCCAATTGGCCGGGTAAAGCGCGCTGGCCCCGTATTCGGTGAGGATCGAGTCGATGATGTCGACAATGGACCAGTAGAGCGGGTCGAGCGCCGAGTAGTGCACAAACAGCTCCTCGTCGAGCAGCCACTGCAGGAAGGTCTCCAGCTTGCGGGAGTTCAGGAGGTTCAGAAAATCGCCCTTCGCGACGTGCTCAAGCTTGATTTCCTTGGCGGTCTTTTGAATTCGGAGAACTGTTCGCAGCTCACCAATCTTCAGATCTCGAACCGGGCCATGATGGGCAATGCCTGCAATCACGAAACATTTCGGTTCGGCGACATTCAGACCGTCCGGGCGAACGTGGAAGCGACGGATGTTATTCGTCTCGTCGTAGTAGATCGTGTAACGCTCGTCGGTTCGGGTGAGCCCATGAAGAGCGATGTCCGGATCCCGGATTTGATTTACGTCGATCATGGCGTCACGTTCACCTGAAATCCCGCGTCTTCACCCTGATCTGGTCGAGGTGCCGATAAGGATCTTCAGTATCACATGGCTTCGGCCCTTTGGGCAGGCTGCGGGGATCGAGGCTTGGGGCTCCGTGATGGAATTCGTCGCCGCGGCCGTGCGGCACTGGAAACGCGGTGTCGCGGTCGCCGACGCTGGCCAGTTCCGGCGATAAATCAGTGAGCTGCCGCACCACCAGATGCACCACCTCGCCTTCGCGCTGGATGCGGCCTTGCACGCCGATCATGCCGGCACCAAGAATGACGCGGCGCTGCCGCTCGAACACCTGCGGCCAAACCACCAGATTGGCGATGCCGGTTTCGTCCTCAATGGTGACGAACAGCACGCCCTTGGCCGATCCCGGCATCTGCCGCACCAGCACGAGACCGGCGGTTTCCATCCAGCGACCATCGCGTGCCGCCATCGCTTCTGAGCATGTGACGATGCGCCGGCGCCGCAGATCTTCGCGGAGGAACGATAGCGGGTGGCCGCGCAGGGTCAGCCCGACATGGCCGTAATCCTCGACCACCTCGCCGCCCGCCGTCATCGGCCGCAGCGCCACGGCAGGCTCGATGATCTCGGGGACTATCGCCCTCTCACGCGCGGCAGCAGCCGCGAACAACGGTAGCGGTTCGTCACCCAGGGCCTTGATCGCCCACAGCGCTTCCCGCCGGGCAAGATGCAAGCTCGCCCGAAACCCGTCGGCGTCGGCGATCTCGACCAGTGAGGCCGCCGGCACGCGGGCGCGGCGCCACAGGTCGTCGACCGAGACGAACGGCCGATCGGCACGCGCGGCGATGATCGACCCCGCATCGGCATTGGCGAGACCCTTGACCATGCGCAGGCCGAGACGGACCGCGAACCGGTCCTCGTCATCGGTCGGCTCCAGCGTGCAGTCCCAGCGCGAGGCGTTGATGCAGACCGGGCGGACCTCGACGCCGTGATCGCGCGCATCACGCACGATCTGTGCCGGCGCATAGAATCCCATCGGTTGCGCGTTCAGCAACGCAGCGCAGAACACATCGGGGTGATGGCATTTCAGCCAGGACGAAGCATAGGCGATCAGCGCGAATGAAGCGGCATGCGATTCCGGGAAGCCATAGCTGCCGAAGCCCTCTAACTGCCGGAAGGTCTGCTCGGCGAACTCCCGGGTGTAACCATTGGCGACCATGCCGCCGATGAGTTTCTCGCCGAATTTCGAGACGCCGCCGGTGTGCTTGAAGGTCGCCATGGCGCGGCGCAACTGATCGGCTTCGCCTGGCGTGAAGCCGGCGCATTCGATCGCGACGCGCATCGCCTGTTCCTGGAACAGCGGTACGCCGAGGGTCTTGCCCAAGACTTTCTCCAGTTCGGGCTTGGGATAAACCACGGCCTCCTTGCCTTCGCGGCGGCGCAGATACGGATGCACCATGTCACCCTGGATCGGACCGGGGCGAACTATCGCGACCTCGATGACGAGATCGTAGAAGGTGCGCGGCTTGATCCGCGGCAGCATCGACATCTGCGCCCGGCTCTCGATCTGGAAGGTGCCAAGCGTGTCGGCCTTGCGGATCATGGCGTAGGTGCGCGGGTCTTCGGCCGGGATGGTCGCGAGATCGAGCCTGATGCCCTTGTGCTCGGCCAGGAGATCGAAGCCGCGCTTCATGCAACTCAACATGCCGAGCGCGAGACAATCGACCTTCATGAAGCGCAGCGCGTCGATATCGTCCTTGTCCCATTCGATGACTTGGCGATTGTCCATCGCGGCAGGCTCGATCGGCACCAGTTCATCGAGCCGGTCATGGGTGAGAACGAAGCCGCCGGGATGCTGCGACAGATGGCGCGGTGCGCCAATCAGCTCGCGCGCCAGATCCAGCGCCAGCCGCAACCGCCGATCGCCGATGTTGAGATTGAGATCTTCCGCATGTTGCGGCTCGATGCCGTCGCGGTGCCAGCCGGAGACCTGCGACGCCAGCATCTTGATCAGGTCTTCCGGCAGGCCCAGCGCCTTGCCGACATCGCGCAGCGCACCTTTGGATCGATAGCGGATTACGGTCGAGCACAAAGCCGCGTGATTGCGGCCGTAGGTCTCGAACACCCATTGCATGACGATTTCGCGCCGCTCGTGTTCGAAATCGACGTCAATGTCGGGCGGCTCGCGGCGCTCCTCGGAGACGAAGCGCTCGAACAAGAGATCATTGCGGTCGGGATCGATCGAGGTGACGCCGAGCACGTAGCAGACGGCGCTGTTGGCGGCCGAGCCGCGGCCCTGACAGAGAATGTTCTGGCTGCGGGCGAAACGGACGATGGCATTCACGGTCAGAAAGTAAGGCGCGTATTCGAGCTTCTCGATCAGCCGCAGCTCATGCGCGAGCGATGCCCTCACCTTTTCGGGCAATCCTTCCGGATAACGCTCGGCCGCGCCCTCCCAGGTCAGCTTCTCCAATGCCTGCTGCGGCGTCAGTCCCGGAAGGCTGCGCTCTTCCGGATATTGATAGGCCAGTTCATCGAGCGAAAAACGACATCGATCGGCGATCTCGGCGGTGCGCGCCAGCGCCTCGGGATAACGTGCGAACAGCCGCGCCATTTCGTCGGACGGCTTGAAGTAGCGGTCGGCGTGGCGTTCGCGACAGAAACCGGCGTCGTCGATGGTGACGTTATGACGAATGCAGGTGACGACGTCCTGCAGCATGCGCCGCGCCGGCACATGAAACAGCACGTCGTTGGTAACAACGGTCGGCACCCGCGCCCGCGCCGCGAGGTTCGACAATTCATACAGCCGCAACGCATCGTTCGGCCGCCGCCGTAGCGTCAATGCCATATAGGCGCGATCGCCGAAGCTCTCGCGCAACCGGCGCAGCCGCAGCGCGCATGTCTCGTCAGCCTCATCGGGCACCAGCACCGCGATCAGACCCTCGCCATAGGCGACAACATCCTCCCGGCTTAGATGACATTGCGCCTTGCCGCCGCGCTTCTTGCCGAGCGACAGCAGCCGGCAAAGCCGCGCATAAGCCGGCCGGTCGGTCGGATAGACCAGCAGCGACATGCCATCCCTGAGATCGAGGCGGCAGCCGACGATCAACCTGACGCCGGTGACCTTGGCCGCTTCATGGGCACGCACGATGCCGGCCAGCGAATTGCGATCGACGATCGCCAGCGCTTCGATGCCGAGCATCGCTGCCTGCGCAAACAATTCCTCGCAGGAGCTGGCGCCGCGCAGGAACGAGAAATGCGACGTCACCTGCAATTCGCTGTAACCCGCGCCGGTCATGCGAAGATGCCGTGCAGGAACCAGCGCTGCGAGCCAGTTGATGCATCTTCGCCGTCGCCGGCGCGGAATATCCAGAATCGTTCGCCGGAATCGTCCTCGACCTGGAAATAATCGCGCACCGCGATCAGCTCGGTGTCGCGCTTCCACCACTCGCCGAACACGCGCTCGGGTCCGTCGGCGCGCTTCACGCGGCGGCGGATGCCGCGCCAGGTGAAGCTGACCGGCGGATGGTCGGGCAACAGCGCCAGGGTTTCGATCGGTTCGGGTGGCGCGAACAGGCGCGACGGCCGCGGCCAATGCTGCGGCCAACCCTCCCCGGTTGGTGGCGCGGTCGGCGCCACGCGGCCGACCGAGCGTTCCGGGACGTCGCTCGCGACCGGCGCGATGCGATAGAGCCGCTCGCCGCCGACACGATTGGACAACGTATCGATCAGGCCGGAGATGTCGGCGACCGTCTCCTCGGTCAGCGACGAGACGCCCTGCTTTGCCTCGAACGGCTCGGCAAACGTCGCCGCCAAACTCATGATCTCGATGCCGAAGCCGGGATCGACGGTCTCGATCTTGTCGCTGAGCAATCGCGTCAGACGCTTCGCATCGCGCACGGGCTTGGCCGTGCCGATGCGGATTGCTTCGATGCGGCTGTCGGTGCGATGAAACAGAAGGTCGAGCCGCCGCACGCCGAGGCCCCTCATCTCCAGCGCTTCGCAGAGCTGGACGACGAGTTTGCTGGTATAGCGCGCAAGCGTCTCAGGCGCGCCGATCGGTTCAGCAAAACCGCGCCGGACCTCGACGACGTCGGGCGGCCGCACCGGATCGATCGGCTCGGCGCGCCGGCCGGTGGCGTGATCGAGGCGGCGGCCGAGTTCGGGGCCGAAGCGTAGCGCAAGGGGTGCGCGCGGTTTTTCCATCAGATCACCGATGCGGTCGAATCCCAGACGGCGCAGAGTGTCCATCATATCGCTCGGCAGCCGCAGCGCCGCGATCGGCAGCGGCATGATCGCTGTGGCGCTTGCGCCCGGCGGAATGACGATCGCGGGCCGCGCCACATAACGCGCGAGCGCATGTGCGGCGCCCCAGGTGTCAGCCATCGCGGCCCGCGCCGAAATGTGAGAACCCGCCAGCCGGTCGATCATGTCGGCGAGCATGGCGGTCTCGCCGCCATGCAAATGCGTTGCACCGCTGGCGTCGATGACGAGCCCGTCGGCCGGATCGGCGGCGACGACCGGCGCATAGCGCAACGCCCAGACCGCGAGGCGTTCAAGCGCTGCAGCGTCAGCCGCGGGCTCGGCATCCTGGACCGCAAGACCCGGCACCAAAGCCTGCGCCTTGGTCGCGGCCATCCCGACCCGCAGCCCCGCGGCGCGCGCCGCCAGCCACAGGTTCTGAATGGCGCAGGACAACGAAGCCAGGTCCATTTCCGGCAAAGTGCGGCGGC
>LNAP01000326.1_pt1 | contig 53977 bp, 37 predicted proteins | sample 602601 | NCBI WGS metagenome assembly LNAP01 (sample SAMN02440304, study PRJNA202911) | soil metagenome | biome: Subtropical and temperate rainforests or woodlands; isolation source: soil samples (1 kg each in a 20% v/v slurry with milli Q water) were... ...
CTTCGCCGGCGGCCGCGGCTGAACCCGCACCCACCGACCAGAGCGCCCGCGCGCGCTAGCCGCCGTGCGTCGGAGGCCGTTTGTTAACTCCGGAGCTCTATGACGGAGCCATGCTGTGGGATCGGGCATGCTTCCATCTCGGCGCGACGTGGCGACACGTGGCGGTCGTGCTGCTGTTGTCGGCTCCGCTCTGCGCGCACGCCGGAGACGGCAACACGGAGCTCGGGGCCGGCGAAACGCCGTCATCCCGGGCCATGATCCGGAAGATCATCGAGCGAGAAACCGCAAACACCAATTTACCGGCCGATATCGCCGAGGCGGTCGTCTTCGTCGAAAGCGGCTACAATTCGGCCGTCATCGGCAGCGTCGGCGAGATCGGCCTGATGCAGGTCCGGCCCGAGACGGCGGCGATGCTGGGTTTCCGGGGCAGCGATGCGGAACTCGCCGAACCCGACATCAACATCCATTATGGGGTGCTTTATCTTAGCCGAGCCTGGCGCCTCGCCGGCGGGGACATCTGCCGCGCCCTCATGAAATACCGGGCGGGTCATGGCGAGGAAGTGATGACCGCGCGGTCGCAGGTCTATTGCAACCGCGCCCGTAACCGTCTTGTCGCCATGAACTCGACCTCGGTGGGGACTGAAGTGGCGGCTATTCCGGATCCGGCGCCCCCGCGCCCGATCGCTGTTGCGGCTGCAACTCCGGCCAAACCGGTGAGCCGCCCGAAGCTATCGGCGCAACCCAAAACGGTCTATGCTCGCTATCGTCACGGCACCGCGGCCGCCAGCCGCGCCTATTGGGCCGCCCACGAGGCCCGGGTCAGCCAGATCAAGGCTCGCATCGAAGCACGATGGAAGCGCGTCGCATCGCGCTGACGATGACGCGGCCGGCGGGACGCAACTCCTCGAGTGCGGAAGCAGCCACGGTCTTGGGTATCCTATGTGCCTGGGATCCGACCTGGAAATTCAAGTCAATGCGCAACGCGCTGTCATGTGAACGGACATTCACGACTTGTTCGAGACCCCGAAATTTGCCTGATGGAATATTAGGTGCGTTGTGATGCGCAAACAACATTGGTCATGATCTCCAGGGATTAAGTATGAATTGGCCCACAATTCTCGTTCTGGGCATCATAACGCTGAGCGGCCCTGCAGAGGGCCTTGCGTCGGCCCGTAACTGCCGATCCCGCATATTCGGCTTTGGACTCAACCGGTGGTTAACGTAAAGAAGGCCTTCAGCTTCGGAAAGCCGATCCGCGCCTCTATGGTCCCGCCTGCACAATGCGAAACACGGAGCAGGCGTGATGCAGGGGCAGGCCCGGTTGGCTGCCGGTCGAAGCGAGCAAGGCACAGCGCCGTTCGGCCGTTCGCACACACTCGATGTCCTGCGCGGCCTCGCCATCGCCGGCGTGATGGCCATCCACGTCTCGCAATCATTTCCGTCGAATATCCACGCCGTCGACTACGCGTTCATGTGCGGCTGGACCGGCGTCAACGTATTCTACTTCGTCAGCGCCATGACGATGTGCCTGATGTGGACGCAGCGTGTCGAAGCCAGTCCGACCCGCAAATTCTACATCCGCCGTGCCTTGCGCATCGCGCCACTGTTCTGGCTCGCGATCCCGGTCTACCTCGTCATCAACGGCACCGGACCGAGCGACAATGCGCCCAACGGTATCGGGCCCATTCAAGTGATCCTGACCGCGACGTTCCTGCACGGCTTCTGGCCGGACAGCGTCAACAGCGTCGTGCCTGGCGACTGGTCGATCGCAGCCGAGATGACCTTCTATCTCGTCTTTCCGCTCCTGGTCACCGCGTTCGGCTCGCGCCGCCATCTCTATGTTGCGCTCGCGATCGTGCTGCATCTCGTCAATGTCTGCCTGTTCAAGCCGTGGGCCTTCGCGCTGTTCTCCGCCTATTACGGGCCCGGCCACGAGGCATTCGTCTGGACCACGCTGCACATCAGCTTCCTGAACCAGTTGCCGGTCTTCCTGGTCGGATGCGCGCTGTTCTTCTCGCTGCGCGACGGATTTGCGAGGTCGGACGCTGCGATCTACGCGGTCTTCATCGCACTGTCCTTTGTCGCCAACCGCCTCACCGGCTCGCACGAATTCAACTACCTGATGATCAACCTCGTGCTCGGCGCGCTGGTTGCCGGTTGCATCAAGCTTGCGATCCGCTTCCAGCCGCTCGAAGCGCTCGGCCGTAATTCCTATTCGATGTACCTGTCCCACTTCGCGGTGATCTACGGCCTGCATCAGCTCTGGCCGCTCGCCGATGGACTGGTCTCGCTGCCCATCGCCTATGTCCTCACTGCCGCGCTGAGCTATCTCGTCGCACGCGCGACATGGCACCTGGTCGAACGGCGCGCGCAGGACCTGGCGCACCGCCTGACATCCGCGGGATCGGACCGGTCGCCCCTCCGGCCCGCCATAGCCGCCACCGCGGCCGGCATGCGCTGAACGACGCCGCCTATCCCCACCAGCCCCAGGGCTATCGCTTATGCGCTTTGCACGAGCTGAGCGCACGCCTCGTCCTTCGAGACGACCGCTGCGCGGTCTCCTCAGGATGAGGCTAAATAGCATGAGTGCTTGTTGAAGTATATCAAGGTCTGAGCGCCATCAGCCAACTGGCTCAGGACGATCCGACCTCGATCCGGAACGACAGTCGCTCTTCCGCACCCGGCGCGATATGCATCAGGCCCGGCTTGTCCGCGAACTCGCCATCGAAGCCGGCAGGACTGGCATAGCCGCGCCAGGGCTCGATACAGAGAAACGGCGCGCCCGATGGTTTCGACCAGACCCCGAGCTCGCGAAAGCCGCGCCATGACATCTTCAGCCACGGGCCGTTGGACGCAGCATAGCGGACCGCGTCGCTCTCGATCCGGTCGAAGATGATGGCGTCATCGGCGAACAGGGATTCGGACAAGGGGAGCTGCGTACCCTTGACCGGACCAGGCTCCGCGGACGCACGCAGCAGCCCGCCATCAAGACGGCGGACGCGAGAGGATTCCGCCTTCGCAAAGGTCAGCGCGTAATCCTCCTTCGCACTTTCGGATTGGAGCGGCCAGTTGAAGGCCGGATGGCCGCCGATCGAAGCGGGCAATGTCTCCTTGCCGGTGTTGGCGACCGTGAGCGTCAGATCGAGGCCGCCGGCGTTGAGCGCAAAGATCGCTGTCAGACGGAACGCGAACGGATAGAGCGCGCGGGTCGCCTCGCTGTCTTCGAGCAGCAGCGCGCAGCGGCTTTCGCCGCGCTCCGCCCATGCGAAGCGGCTGTCGCGCGCAAAGCCGTGCTGAGTCATCCGGTATGTCTTGCCTCGGTGCCGCAATTCGTCCCCGGCAAGACGCCCCACGATGGGAAACAGCAACGGCGCATGGCGCGGCCATTCCGGCCCGGCCTGCCAGACGAATTCGGTGAAATCGTCCTTCAACGAGCACAGCTCGGCGCCGTGCGCTTTGACGGTCGCGGTTAGGGAGCCGCTGCGAAGGGAGTGGGTATCGTCACTCATGGCCGACATCTACACTGCGACCTCGCACGCAGCAAGGCAGCGTCAGCCATGCAGGCGGAGCGCCTCCGCCGTGCAGCGGTTGGTCATATTTCTGTACCTAACGGTTGCTCCTTTGTGGCTCGTCCCCCGCCCGCGTGCCGCAAGTCGGCCCGGACGCCGATCAACCAGCATGGTAGCTAATTGAAATTCTTCATCAACGGCCGCTTCCTGTCGCAAAAGCTCACCGGCGTTCAGCGTTATGCCGCCGAGATCGTCAAGGCGATCGACGTGCTTTTGGCTTCGGAGCAAACGTCCGCCTCGCTGCGGAACGCAGACTGGCAGTTGCTGACGCCCGTGGATGCAAGCGAGCAGCTTCAGCTGGAGCGAATCAAGATTCGCGCCGTCGGCCGCTTGCGCGGGCACGCCTGGGATCAAATCGACCTGGCGCGCGCCGCTGCCGGAGGCCGCTTGATTAGCCTCGCCAATTCCGGCCCGGTGTTCCATCGCGACCACACCGTCGTGATCCACGACGCACAGGTCTTTCGCAGGCCCGACTTCTTCAACTGGCGCTATCTGGCGGTTCATCGAACCATGGGCCGTCTGCTCGCCCGACACGCAAGCATCGCAACCGTATCGGGCTTTTCGCGCAAAGAGCTTGCCGAGGTGCTGAATCTGTCGGCAACAGCGATCCCGATCTTTCCCAATAGCGCAGAACACTTCGCCAGGACGAAGCCGGATCCCGGCATCATTGCCCGTCTCGGGATTCAGCCGCAGCAATTTTTCCTCTATGTCGGCTCCAGGACCAAGAACAAGAACCTTTCCGTCGCGATCCGGGCCATCGAGCTGCTCGACAGGACTGACGTTCCACTGGTCATCGTCGGCGGCGACAACAGCAAGGTCTTCCAAGACAATTCGAGCGACGGGGTTTCCGGCCTTTTGCTGGCCGGGCGTCTGACGGACAGCGAGATCGCAGCGCTCTACGCGCATGCATCGGCATTCGTATTTCCGTCGCTCTACGAAGGCTTCGGCGTGCCGCCGCTCGAAGCCATGATCTTCGGTTGCCCGGTCATCGCCTCGACAGCCGAAGCGGTCGTTGAGACGTGCGCCGACGCCGCTGCATATTTTAACGCCAATGATGCCGAAGCATTGAAGCAACTCATGCTCGAAAGATTGGCAATCGGCGCCATTACCGATCAGGAACGCCGGCGGCAGCAGGAACGCGTTGCGTTCTTTTCGTGGCAGAAGTCGGCGAAGTCGCTACTCGATCATCTTACACCACCGGCAAAAAAAAATGCCAGCGCTGCTTGAAGTTCGATGCACTTCGCTCATTGCGCGCATCGGTTTTCGCACAAACAATTTGCAACTGGCTGCGACTCGCGCATATGCGCACGGTTCCACCAAACATTTTGGTTCTTCCTATGACAATAGGGCGCGTAAAGAGCTTGGCGCAACATCACCACATCGCCGCCCCAATATCGCTACGGATTCGAGGAACTGTGTTTCGCACTAGCGAACTCGCAGCAGGGACTCACGATGTCCGGCTCTCCAACGCGGTCCTACGGAAGGCAAACGATGAAAGTGCTGCACATCGCCGAGACGATCCGTGGCGGGATTGCGAGCTACCTGAACGAGTTGCACCCACAGCAACAAGCGAGCTTCGGCACCGGGAACGTGCATTACGTCGTGCCGTCGGATCATCGTCGCGATCTTCCGGCGATCGATGACAACCAGATTACGACGTTCGAGCGATCCGGCCGCGGCGTTGCCGGCCTGTTCCAGATGTTGCGCGCAAGCATGCAAGCGCTGGATGCCTTCCGTCCCGATGTCGTGCACCTGCATTCCTCCTTTGCTGGCCTCGTGCTACGCCCGGCGCTGGCGGCCCGCTCGGATGGCCCGCGCGTCGTCTATTGCCCGCACGGCTGGGCGTTTTCACGCGAGACCGGCCGCCTCAGTCATCTCGTGACGAAAGCGGCGGAGAACCTCCTTGCGCGCACGTCAGACCGAATCATCTGCATCTCCGGCGACGAGTTCAACGAAGCCGTCCGCGCCGGGATTCCCGCCGAGCGCCTCACCCTCGTCCATAACGGCATCTCGAGGAGCCGCACACCACAGCCTGTCGCGGCCGACTGGACGTCCAAAAAGGTCAAGGTGCTGTTCATCGGGCGCCTGGACCGCCAGAAGGGCTTCGATCTCCTGATCGAAGCGGCACGCTCGCTCGAGGATGTGCTGGAGATCCGTATGATCGGCGCATCCGTCGTCAACAAATACGAAGGCCCGAGCGTCCCGTCCAACGTGTCCCTGCTGGGCTGGCTCGATCGCCCGACCATCGAGACCCAGCTCGAGGCCGCCGACCTCGTCGTAATCCCGTCACGATGGGAAGCCTTCGGCCTCGTTGCCCTGGAAGCGATGCGCGCGGCCAAACCCATCCTGGCGTTCCGCAGCGGAGCATTGCCCGAGATCGTCGTCGATGGCGTGACCGGCGTGCTTTGCGAGCCCGTTGCGGTCCAGCCGCTCGTCGATGGTTTCCGCCGAGCACTCGATCTCGATCTCAGGGTGTTGGGACAGCGCGGCTACGACCGGTTCAAGCAGTTTTACGACGTTCAGAAGACGCATGGGCAATTGCAGCAGGTCTATGCCGAACTGCTCCACGACGACCGGGCACCGATCGACGCGAAGGCGGGGCTGCAGTCGGACCTCTCCAAGAATTTCTGATGGAAAGACGCGCACGCACCTTGGCTCGCGGCAATCTCCTGCGCCTTGCGGGCCTCATCTCGTCCCTTGTTCTCTCGGTCCCCGCTTGCGCCCAACACGCTCAGCCGCTCGATGCCCGCTTTCTGCTGGGCGTCGGCACCCATCAAGGGCTGGGCGGACCTGTGAGTGCGCGCGGATACGTGCCTGCGGAGAACGTCGCGCAGATCAAGCAACTCGGCTTCAACGCCTTCCGCGACGACTTTCCCTGGTCGGATTTCGAGGTCGGCGGACGCCGGATGGGCTTCACGCCCAGGCTCGGCAGGCTGGAAGCGCAGGTCAAGTCCGGCGTCGCGCGTCCTCTGTTGATCCTTGCCTTTGGCCATCATCTCGTTCCGAATTCCTCTCCACCGACCACCGACGAGGCACGACAGCGGTTCGCCGATTATGCTGCTGCGGCGGCGCAATCGGTCGTGGCGCAGCATCCGCTGTTCGAGCTCTGGAACGAGTGGAATCTGGCGTCGAAGAAGGATGCCGCGTTCTCGCCGGAAAACTATCTGGCGCTCGCGCAAGTCGCGCGACCGGCGGTGAAGCGGGTTGCGCCGAATGCGCCTTTCCTGGTCGGAGCGCTCGGCGACGATCCGGGCTGGACATGGACCGAGAAGATGCTGCGGACCGGCATTCTTCAACATGCGGACGGTGCTTCGATCCATCTTTACAATTTCTGCATGGGCCCGAGCAAACGCACGTCGGCCGAGATCATCGAGCGGCTCACGGCGTTTCACCGTCTCGTCGCCCAGGCCTCCGGAAATCCCGACTTCCCGATCTATGTCACCGAGACGGGCTGGACCACGGCCAGCAACAAATGCGGCGTCAGTGAGCAGGCCCAGGCCGACAATACCGCGCAGCTGATCCTGTGGGCATCCACCGCGACGCGCTGGCTCAGAGGCATGTGGCTCTACGAACTCAAGGACAGTGGAAAGAACCCGTCGGAGCTGGAGGATAATTTTGGACTCTATCGTTTCGACAATTCGCCCAAGCCCGTCGCCTGCGCGGCCCAGGGGGCCTGGGCCTTCATTCGCCCCACCCTGAGTTCCGAGCGACGCGAGCTCGCCAGCGGCGTCGTGTCGATCAATGCATCGACGAATTCCGGCAGCAGAATTGCAGTCTGGTCCGAGACCCCGGACCGACGTTACGAAATCCGGCTCAAGGGCGATCAACAAGGCGCAAGCTTTGCAATGCCGTGCGACCAGACGGCAAAGCCTGCGTCCGGGGTCTGGATCCCCGTCTCGAGCACACCGGTCCTGATTGCAGCCAATGACAGTGCCGTTCCCGCCCTGGAGATAAGGCCGGCGCGGTAATCGCGATTTTACAGACATGAGGTTGATGCGATGAAAGTTCTTTTGACGTCCACGCTTTATCCAACGCCTCAGGCCCCAAAGATCGTCGGCGGCGCCGAGATCTTCGCCCGACGCTTCGCCGAGGGGCTGGTGCAACGCAGTGACGAGGTCGAAGTGATCCGGGCCGCATCCACGCCCGGGCAAGCTCCGGAAACCTGCGACGGCATCAACGTCTATTCCGCGCCGGTGCGGAACGTGTATCTGCCCTTCACGGAGCAGAAGAACGTCGCATTGCGCAGCATCTGGCACGCGGTCGACGACTGGCAGATGCAGGCTCCCCTGATCGCGGAACGCATCCGGGCCTTCAAGCCGGACGTGCTGCACTCCAACAATCTATCGGGTCTCACCACCGCGGTCTGGCGCGTTGCCGCCCAGCTCGGGGTCCCCGTGCTCCACACGCTTCACGACTATTACCTGACCTGCCCGCGCTGCTCACGCTTCGAGAACGGACGGTCCTGCGAGCACACCTGCACGAGCTGCGGAATTCTGAGCTTTCATCGGAAGCGTGCCACGCATTGGCTCAGCGCCGTGGTCGGCGTGAGCGAGCGCGTCCTGTCGATTCATACCGACATGGGCATGTTCTCGGAGACGCCGATCCGCACCGTGATCCGCAACGCCTCGACCGAGCCGCCGCGCGAGCCCTATCCCCGTCCGGTCTGCACCGCGGAGGTGACGTTCGGATTCATCGGCCGCCTCACGGAGGAAAAGGGCATCGACAATTTGATGCGGGCGCTGGCCATGCTGCCACGGGACCGCATCCGCATGATGATCGCCGGCCGCGTCAGCGACGAGGAGCAACGGCGCCTCAGGGCGCTCGCGCCGAACGCGCGAATCGAGTTCATGGGCTTCGTGGTGCCGGACGACTTCTACAAGCAGGTGGACGTGGTGATCGCCCCGTCGATCTGGCACGACCCCGGCCCGCTCGTCGTCGCCGATGCCAAGGCGGCCGGCAGGCCGCTGCTGGGAACGCGCTTCGGCGGCATGCCCGAGGTCATCGAGCACGGAGTGACCGGCTGGCTGACCGAAGCCGATCCGCAATCCCTCGCCAAAAGCATGCTCGCGGTCGCAGCAGATCCGCACAAGATCGACGAGATCAGCCGGCGCCTCATCGCCGATACCAACAAATGGATATTCTCCGACGTTCTGTCTTCATACAAGAACCTGTATGAGCAATTGCGCGACCAGCGAATGTCGCGCATGCGCGCTGTAACCTCCGGCGCGCCACAGGGGCGGACCGTCGGCAAGGAGCGCCTCATTCCGAGATGACACGCCTCCTCGCGATGGCGGGCTACGTCTATCAGAGCGCCGCGGCGATCATCCTGATCTTCGCGATCAGCCATCTACTGCCCGCCGCCGACTACACCAACTTTTCGCTCGCGCTGGCCTCGAGCCAATTGCTCTGCGTCCTGATGTTCGAGTGGCTGCAGCTGGCCGGACTGCGGTTTCTGGCTGCAGCCAGGGAGAACGAGGCGGCGCGGCTGAGGTGGTCGCTGTTTACAGCGGGCCTGTCGAGCGCGGCCGCGCTCGTTGTGGTCGGAAGCTGCGCGTCTCTGGCCAGCCTGCTCCCGACGGGGATCGTCGCGCTGGGCCTCGGCATATCCGTGCTTCAGGGCCTGACGGATCTCTACTTCCTGTCGATCCGTCTGTCCGACCGGCTGGGTATCTCCTCCTTTCTGCTTGCGTTGCGCGCCACGGCCCTTCTGGCCGGAGCCGCCGCGGGAAGCGTGATCTCGGGAACGGCCGAAGCGGCGCTGATTGGAATTGCTGCCGGGCAGGCCTTCGGCCTCCTTGCCGGCCTTATCGCCTATCGCACGCCGATGAAGCGCGTGTCGTTGCAGGACATGCTGGCCGACTGGAAGGATTTCTCGCGCTACGGCATGCTCGCGGCGGGCGCGTCCGTCATCCATCTGTCGGTTCCGGTGCTGCTCCGTGTCGTCGTCATTGGTCAGCTGGGTGCGACAGGAGCCGGGGCCGGATTCTCGATTGCGCTCGACCTCCTGCAGCGTCCCTTCTGGGTCCTCAATGCAGCGATCCACACCGTGAGCTATCCCGAATTGGTCAACGACTTCGAACACGGAGGCAGCGCAAAATCGGTGCAGTCGGCGCGGCGGATGTTCGAATTCATGATCTGCACGACCCTCGTGCTGCTCGGTGGTCTCATTGGATTCATTCCAGACGCAGCCCGTCTCCTGGTGCCGCAGGCGAGCCTGGGGGGCTTTGTGGAGACGGCGCCGACGGTTGCCGCCTTCTATTTCCTCCATACCCATCTGCAGGCGACGATCGCGGTCGTCCCCCACCTCGAGAAGCTGGCGACCAGGCTCGTCGTCGTCGCGGCCGGCCAGCTCGCGCTCGTCGTGTCCTTCGCCCTGATCGCAATGTCGGCCGGCCTGTCGCCGCGAGGGGCGGTCAGTTGCGCTTCACTCGCCACGCTCGCAACGATATTGGTCGCGCTCGGTCCTACCCTGCGGTTCGAAGCGTTCCCGCGCTGGCCGTTGGTCGTGCAGGCGGGATTGGCCGCAATCCTGATCGGATCGCTCGGTTCGATACCGACGGAGCCCGCGGCATGGGTCGCCGGCAAGATCGCGATCGCCGCGATTGCGACCGCGGTCATCGCATGGCGCGGAGACTTTCTGATGTCGGCCCGCCGCGGCTGATTGGTCGCACCGGCAGTCGGCAAAGCAAATCGGGTTCCGATGAGGAACCGTCTGCCTCATCACCGTTGGTGCTTCAGCAGCGAATGCTGCACCATCTCTGAGCAACCACAACCATTGCGAGCAAATCTTGCAAACTAACCGCCCACGGAAGCGGCATCTGCGAACTTCCCGTGCAGGATAGCGCAAGCTGCACGAGGGAATGAGAGGAAGATACTTCGAACGACGAAGAGCGAGAAAAAGTCTTGCTGTCTTTATCGACCTCGCGCACCGCGAGCGCGCCGATCACTCGTTTAAAATCTGTCATATCCAATCCAATTCGCGCAGCATGCGTATACATTCAGCAGCGCAAATTGCGAAAATCTTGAAAGCGCCTTCCTGACGCCATGCTGCTCCGGCATCGCATCGATGTTCTGCTGCAACACAGAGCAAGTCTGTTCCTGCACAAGGAACCTCGTTTCGCTCGCGATTTGTAGCTTCGATTTTTATCTGAAATTCACACTCGACAGAGAAGCTTGAACGCAATCCCTGCGAGCAATTTCGTTCGCGCTGAAATCGAGTGTGCAATGTCCGATCAGACCATCCTGTCCGCCAGCGGATTCATCAACTCCATCGGCGTCAACACGCACGCCGGCTTCGGCTGGACCGGCTACAACAATCTCGCGCTGATGGTCGATGACCTGAAGTATCTGGGCGTCACCCATCTCCGCGACGCCATGGGGACCAGCCCGGCCGCGCAACCCGTCGTCGAGGGTCTGGCCGCTGCCGGCTACAAATTCGACTTCCTGGTGTCATCCGCGCTGCCCCAGACCGGCACAACCGGGCTGCAGAACTACATCGCCTCGCTGCAGAAGTTCGCGACCAGCCACCCGGGCAGCATCAGCGCCATCGAAGGGCTCAACGAGGCCAATCACCAGCCCTTCAGCTACAATGGCAGTTCGAGTCTCACCGCCGCGGCTCAGTTCCAGAGCGCGCTCTATCAGGCCGTCAACGCCAACGCCGCGCTCGGCAGCATCCCCGTGTACAATCTGTCACTGGCTTACAACGATCCACAGGGCTACAGCCAGCTCGGCAACATGTCGGGCTCGGTCGACTACGCCAACGCGCATGCCTATGTCAGCACCAGCCTGACGACCAGCAGCTCGCTTGCCGCGACACTGAGCGCCGTCATGACCGCGGCACCGGGAAAGCCGGTCGTCATCACCGAGACCGGCTACACCACGCAGGCCAACACTCAGTATCTCGGCGTCAACGAGACAGTGCAGGCCAAATCGATCCTGAACACCCTGGTCGATGCCTACAAGGCGGGCGTGAGCGCGACTTATCTCTACGAGCTGTTCGACCGCGACTCCTCCGCCAGCAATACCAATCCCGAGGCCAATTTCGGACTGTTCAATTCCGACGGGACGCCGAAGCTCGCCGCCACGGCCATTCACAACCTGACGACCATTCTGGCCGACGACGGCAAGGGGAGCCTGCAGCCGACTGATCCACTGAACTACACCCTGAGCAACATGCCGGCCAACGGCAACAGCATGGTGCTCGGCAAGAGCAACGGCGCTTACGAGCTCGTCGTGTGGGCGGAGCCGAAGCTCTGGAACGATCCCACCGATACCGAGGTCTCCAATCCGGCTCAGACGGTCACCGTGAACCTCGGCGGCGTGCATCATTCGGTCAAGGTGTACGACACGTTGACTGGAACCACTGCGATCGCCAGCTATACCGACGTCAGCACGATCACTATTCCGGTCAGCGATCACCCGCTGATCATCGAGATCGACGCGCCTCCGACCACCACGACTCCGCCGGACACAAGGACCAGCGTCAGCGGCACCGCAGCCGAGATCGTGCCGCAACTTTCCGACCTCAGCGACTCGACGGCGCTGCAGACGATCACGTTGACGGACTCACACCTCCTGCCGGTCGCCTCGAAGGCGACCATGGACTACATGATTGCCCATTACGGCGGCGCTCTCTCCAAGATCCAGGGCGGATACTCGTTCTCGGTGACGAATACGGCGGCAACCTGGAGCAGCACGAAGACCTATAATTCCAGCGGAACGCTTGTGTCGAAGTCGGACACCGGCCTGAATTCGAGCGGACAGCCGACCTCGACCACCGTCGCCTACACCGACGGTTCCAAGGACCTGATCAGCTACACCGGCGGCGTGCAGACGAAATTCGTTCACGTCGGCACCGACGCTACCAGGACCACCGACACCTACAACACGGCCGGAACCCTTCTGAGCGAAGTGGTCCAGAAGTCCGACGGCTATTATTCCACCACGCTCTATTCGAGCGGCGTGAAGACCGCCGCCTACGTCAAGAATGCCGACGGCTCGCAGGACAATTACACCTACGGCATCACGGGCAAGAGCTTCACCGCCCAGGTTCAGCACCTCGACGCGTCCGGAAAGGTCACCTCGGTGACCCGCAGCCATGCCGACGGCTCGCTGGACTCGACCCAAGTCTACAACGCCGACGGCAGCAGCGTGATCACCACCTATAGCGCCACCGGCGTCAAGCTGGTCGAAACCGCCTATCATGCCGACCACAGCAAGGACGTCTGGACCTACAACATCACAGGCCAGACCTACGCGACCGAGCACGACGTCTACAACGCCACCGGCTTCCTCACCAGCCTGACGCGATTGCACAGCGACGGCAGCCTCGCCTTCAAGCTTATTCAGACGACCGACGGCACCAAGACGACCGATTGGTACAATGCCGCCGGCAGCCTCACCAGCGAGGTGGTCCAGAAGGCCGACGGCTTCTCCTCGACCACGCTCTACAGCAACGGCGTCAAGACCAACGCCTATGTCAAGAACGCCGACGGGAGCCAGGACAACACTGCCTACGGCATCACCGGCCAGAGCTACACCACGCTGATCCAGCACGTCGATCCCTCCGGCAAGGTCACCGAGGTCCCCCGCAAGCATGCCGACGGCACGCTCGACTATACCCAGGTCATCAACAGCGACGGCAGCAGCGTCGTCACCAATTATGACGCTGCGGGATCGCGGACCAAGGAAACCGACTTCCATGCCGACGGCAGCAAGGACGTTTTTCTCTTCAACATCACCGGCCAGACCTACACGATCGAGCACGACATCTACGACGCGAGCGGCTTTCTCACCACGCTGATTCGCAAGCACGCCGATGGCAGCAAGGCGTTCAAGCTGCTGCAAAGCGCGGATGGGACCAAGACCACGGACTGGTACGACGCCAGCGGCGTGCTCACCAGCGAGGTGCTCCAGAAGCCGAGCGGCTACAGCGCGACCACGGTGTACACCAACGGCGTGAAGACCGCGACCTACATCACCAACGCGGACATGAGTCACGACAATTACAGCTATAACATCACCGGGCAGAGCTATATCACGCAGTACCAGCACCTCGATCCATCCGGCCAGACCACCGAGGTGACCCGCTGGCATGCCGACAACTCGCTCGACTATACCCAAATCGTCAATAGCGACGGCAGCAGCGTGGTCACCAACTACGATGCATCAGGCGTCAAGAAGACGGAAACCGACTATCACGCCGACGGTTCGAAGGACGTCTTTCAATTCAACGTCGTCGGCCAGACCTACACGAACGAGCACGACAGCTACGATTCGACCGGCTTCCTCACCGATATCGTTCGCACCCACGCGGACGACAGCCTGGCCTTCACGCTGAAGCAGAGCGCCGACGGCACCAAGACCTCCGACTGGTACGACGCCCACGGCGTCATCACCAGCGAGGTGACGACCAAGAGCGATGGTTACAGCTCCACGACTGTCTATAGCGGCGGCGCGAAGAGCGCTGCCTACATCAAGAACGCTGACGGCACGTCGGACAACTGGAACTACAACGTCGCCGGGCAATCCTACACCACCCAGCATCAGCACCTCGACGCCTCCGGCAAGATGGTCGAGCTCACCCGGACCCACGCCGACGGTACTCTGGACTATACCCAGGTCATCCATGACGACGGTAGCAAGCTGACCGACATCTACAACAGCGCCGGCACCAAGACCCAGGAGATCGCCAACAACACCGACGGCTCCAAGGACGTCTTCCTGTTCAACTTCAACGGACAGACCGGCACGACGCAGCACGAGAACTACAACTCCGCCAGCGCGCTGCAATTCTTCGATCAGAGCAGGGCCGACGGCACCCACAATGTCACGGCTGTCGCCGGCGGCGTGACGATCCAGGGCGGGGCCGGCAACGACGTGTTCTCGGCTGCGCCGAACTCGACCACCATCGCCTACGATCATGGCCAGGACCAGATCCTCAACTTCCAGGCCGGCGACGGCACAACGCATGACGTGGTCCAGATCTCGAAGCTGTTGGCTGCGGACTACAGTCACCTGCAGATCACGCAATCCGGCACGAACGCGCTGATCACGTTTTCGGCCGATGATTCGATCCTGCTGAAGAACGTCTATGTCTCCAGCCTGACGAGCCACGACTTCCTGTTCGTCTGAGCCGGGCGGACCGACGGCTGCGTCAACCTCGACGCTGGCCGGGACCAGTCAAGGTCCCGGCCAGCTCACTTGGCGTCTGCCTCATCAAGAGGCAGCGTTGGGACGATGCAGACGTTCGCTTCCCTGACAAGATGGTCCGAGGAACTCGAGGCTGAACGATCCGGGATCAAGCTGCCTTCGCCGCTCCATCCAGCGAACTTGCGTCACAATTCGACTCTAGAAGAGAGATGAACCGCGCAAGGACTCCGAGGCCCGATGGAAGCCAGTGAAGCAAGACGTTTCGTCGTTCTCGACTTCTACCGCTTCGTCGCTGCGCTCGGGGTCTTCATCTTCCACCTGAAGCTGATCGACACGGGCATTTCGCCGGCCTGGAACGGGTCCTACGGCCTGTTCGTGGACATGTTCTTCATCCTGTCCGGCTTCGTGATCTCCTATTCCTACCCGTCCGACGCGCGTGGCGTGGCGGCCTATTCCCGGTTCATGATCCGTCGCATTGCGCGGATCTATCCACTGCATCTGCTGAGCTTGCTCATCTTCGTGGTGCTCATCGGCGTCGGCCTGGAGCGCACGGCCCGCTCGACCCCTGTGGACTTCCTGTACAACCTTCTGCTGCTCCAGGCCTGGGGCGTCACCAACCATCTCAGCTTCAACTCGCCGTCATGGTCGATCAGCGCGGAATTCTTCTGCTATCTGGCCTTTCCGCTGCTGATGCTGCTTGCGCGCAAGGTCCAGCCGATCGTGCTTGGCGCGATCGTGGCAGCGCTCTATCTGGTCCTTGCCCACGGCCATCTGCCGATCTGGCAGGAACGGTCGCAGATGTATGGCGCCAATTTCGACTACGGGATGCTCCGCGCGCTGCCGAGCTTTCTGAATGGCATCCTGCTCGCCATTCTATTCCGGATGTCGCATCCCTATCGGCACAAGCGGATGATCTTCGCCGGAATCGGCACGTTCGGCCTCTCCGTGCTCGTCCTCAACGTCTTCGCCAAGCCGGATCTGGCCATTGTCCTTTTCTCCTGCGCGATCCTGCTCACTGCGGTCGGCGAAAGCGCCTTCAAGCAGTTTCCTGGTGCCCGCCTGCTCGGACGGCTCGGCAACACCTCATATGCGATCTACATGCTGCATGATGCGGTCCTCATTGCCGTGTTCAAGCCGTTGTGGACCTGGCTCGGACTGCGGCCCGATCAGTTCGGCATGTTCGCCCTGGCGTGCTGTGTGGTCCTGACCGTCATCGCGGACCGCACCTACGCCTATTTCGAGAATCCGGCGCGGCGCTTCGTCAACCGCTGGGCCGACATCGGTGCCGCATCCTCGCGCAAGGCGGCCGCAACCGACACCTCCGTCCGCTTTGACAACACCACCGAACGGGCGGTCAACTGACCGCCTGCCGATGACATGAGGGCGTTCAAGCGACCCTGCCGTCGGCCTCCGGCACGGCCCGCATCGCGCTCTCGCCCAGGAGCGGTGCGATGTTGGCGCGGGACAGCTCCATGACATCAGGCAACATTTTACGCACCTTCCCGCCGACGGCTTCGTGTGCGCCCAGGAACTGCAGCACGAACTTCTCAAAGCTGTCGTCGACCAGGAACTGGGCCGGCGACAGCAACAGCGATTCGCTGACGCCGAAGTGTGCGAACAGGCCCTGGAACTTGTCCTGATAGGTGATCGCTGCGACGGGCGTTCCCTGACCCAGCGCCGCAATCGCCAAATGCATGCGGCCGGTGATCACGCCGTCGACCAGACCGACGACGGCCTTGATCTCGCCCGCCGATAGCGCCTGATCGATATGGTGCATGTGATCGCCGAGCGTGGGCTTGAGGCGGTCGGCCAGCGGCCGAAGACAGTTATCGTCGGCGATCTCGGGGCGGTAATCGTGTGCAAGCAACAGCCAGCTTGCATTGTGCTCCCGAGACAGCCGCTCCATGGCGACCGCCGCGAGCTCTATCATCTGCCGCAGCTTGGCCGGCTCCGGCTTCCTGAACAACATCGGATGGATATTGAAGACGAAGACCTTGCGACCTCGCTCGCGTTGTCGCGCGATCGACGCCGCGATCTGCTTCACTGCGGCCGTGTCCGCCCGCGGCGTCAGCATGAACGCCGCGTCGGCGACCAGATGGGCGCGTTTCCGGACGAAATCGTCGAAACGCTGAAGGGATATCGCATCGCGCAGGTTCAGGACCACGCCCGGATCCAGCAGCCGGAACACCTCGCGCAGCGCCTTTGCCGGGCGGGAATTGAAACTGAATCCGAGCACGCTGACCTTGGCGCCGAACGCAACCATCAGGTCGGCGACGAGCAGCATGCGCGCGGCATCGACCGGAGAATAGTAGCCGTCGAGGACGTCGGCGCCGAGAACCAGCCCGAAATCCGGCCTGGTGAGCGAGAGCTCCTGCGCCACCGTCTCGTATGAGAATGGCTGTCGCCAGAGTTCGAGCGCCTTGAAACCCATCGCGCGCACGTCCGCGCTGGCCGCTGCGGTCGCGGTGACGATGTAGACCTCGAGGTTCGGATAGGTCCGCCTCACCTCCCCGGTGGCCGCTTCGATCATGGCCTCATCGCCGCGCGACTGACGAATGCTCCAGGGATCGGAAGGAAGCACGACGAGCCGGCGCGGGTCGTTACGCGGCGCTGCGTTGACGCCGACGTCCCTCCGGGCGTTCTGCCATCTGCGCAGCTCGAGCAAATCGAGCGCCAACGGCGTATTCTTGGCGCTGTTGAGCCAGCCTCGGAGTTGCCTGCGTACGGGCACCGGGATCAATTGCTTCACGACATTCTCCTCGTCTTCATCAAGCGGTCGCACCGCGCTTCACGACGAAATCAATCAGGGAAAGGAGCTGTTTCCGCCAGAACAGCAGAATGCCCGTCAGATAGGTCACTCCAAAACAGGACGACAGCAGCCCAATCCGCAAATAGGGGTTCATGCCCGGCGTCGCCTCCCGGCACAGCACGACCGCGCCGTAGGCCAGAACGATGGCGCAAAGGCAGCCTGCAATGGGACGCAGAAACTGGCTCCAGCTCAGGCCAAGCAGCCGAAGGGCCAGCGCAAACGTGACGGGGGTCACCACGAGCTGCGAGAACGCGAAGATCGTGGCCAGTTGACCAATGTCGTGCGAAGGAAGCAGGAACATAGCCGGCACGACCGTACAGAATTTCAGGATGTTGAGCGCAAAGACGTAGTTCGGCTTCCCCAAGGCGCCGAAATAGGCGCTGTTGACGAACTGCACCGTCTGGACCGCGCCAATCAGCATCAGCGGCCGCATCACCGCTTCGCTGCCGCCCCATTTCGCGCCAAACAGCAGCAGGGAAAACTCCGGCGCGATCGCCGCGAGCAGCACGAAGACCGGAGATCCGATCAGCGCGCCGAGACTGACGCTTCGCAGATAAGCACCTGCGATGCGGTCCCGCTCGTGCGCGATTTTGGACAAGGCGCTCAATGCGACGTCCATGACAGCCTGGGTGAGCAGTTGCATCAGGATCAGGTAGACCCTCGCCCCGACCGTGTAGATGCCGAGCGCCGCGACGCCATAGAGCGACAGGATGATCATGTCGATCGTCCGAACGATGGCGAAGTCCAACAGCCTGTTCAGCACGACGTGGATGCTGTAGCCGGAGAGCTCGCGGAAGCTCTTCAGATCGTAGCCGCGCATCGGCAACCATCGCGGCTGGCTCCAGAGCCACAAGCCGCTGATTGCGCTCTGAACGACCACCTGGATCACGAGACTGAGGGCGCCAAACCCGGCATAGGCACAGGCGATCCCCACGACGCCGGAGACGGCTGTCGCCACCATGGTCCTGACCGCGAGCACGCGAAAGTCCATCTGGCGCTTGTAGAGCGCCTCCTGGAACAGGGTCGCGGTACCGATCGGAAGCGAGAGACTGGCGGCCGTCAGCAGCGGAGCGAGCCCCTTCACGTCGAGCCAACGCTCGATATGGGGCGCGAGTAGAGCAATCAGAACGGCCAGCAGCAACGAGGCTGCAAACGAGCAGAAGAACGGCAGCGTCACGTCGGCAGGCTCGAGCGTCCGCCGCTGGATCAACGCATCACCGAAGCCGAATTCCGCGATGGAGCTCAAAAGCAGCAGGACGAAGGCGACCAGCGCCGCAAGACCGAAATCCGCAGGATCGAGCAGCCGAGCCAACACCAGGAACAGCACGAACGACAATGCGCGGCCGCCCCAATTCTGCGCAAGCGACCAAAACAGCGCCACCACGACCTGATGTTGCCTGCCTCGAGTGACGTTCATCAACAATTCGACCCAATTTCGATCCAGACGCGACAATGATGATGACGCGCCGCCGCTTGTCGCCGCTCGCAATGGCGACTGATTGCTCGCTACATTACGACGGAGTGATGGCAATCAGATGAGCGCCATCACGATTCCGATTTAGAGTGGAAGTGAGTTCAAATCGTGGACTACACTCCAATCGCTCTCTGCGATGTGATGCAAAATGGATGCCTTGATGAATTCGTCCGCCCCGCGTTCTATCTCCAATTCCAGGCGCTTGCGTGTGGCGATCTACGCACCGCATTTTGCAGAATATTCCTACCGGCTCGCTTCGGGATTGGCTCACCATTGCGACGTCAGGCTCGTGCTCAACCGCAAGGATGCCAACCAGCAATGGGAACTGGCCGATATTGCCGTTGCGGCTCCCTTCGAAACCCGGGTTCGCGATTTGAGCCTGCGCCGCGGCGGCGTGATCGGCATCCCGGCCTCATTCTTCGATATAATTTCGTTTCGTCCGGACGTCGTTCATTGTCACGAAGTTCCGGAGATCTACACGTCCAAGCTGATCCAGTTCCTACGCCCGCTCGGCATTCCCCTGGTGCTGACGGTTCACGATGCTATCCCGCATTCGGAAGGCGGCTCCGGCACCTCGCCACGGGAAGACGGCTGGCGCGGACGCATGCGCGCCGCCGCGTCGGTCGTCACGACACATGGCGAGAGTTGCATTGCCGATTTTCGTCGCGCCTCGCCCGACTTCAACGGCGCAACGGTCTCCAGCATGCACGGCGTGCTCATGGTTCCACCGGCCCGGGGGACGGTCGCTGCGCCAGAAGCCGCGCGCATCCTGTTTTTTGGACGGATGTGGGCCTACAAGGGCCTCGACGTCTTCATCGACGCGATCGACATGTTGGCCAAGCGCGGTGTGCCGCATGAGGCGATCGTCGCCGGCCGCGGCCCCGAGATGACACGGCTCGGCGCGCGGATGGAAGCGATGCCGACGGTCAAGACCATCAACGCCTACATTTCGCCCGCCGACACCGGACAGCTGTTTCAATCCGCCACCGTGGTCGCCCTGCCTTACAAGGATGCAACGCAGAGCGGCGTGCTTGCCTCCGCTTACGGCAATGCGCGTCCCGTCGTTGCCAGCGCCACCGGCGGCATTCCCGACGTCGTCACCGACGGAGTCAACGGCCTGCTGGTTCCTCCGGGCGACGCCACTGCATTGGCCGATGCACTCGAACGCGTGCTGACCTCGAAACCGCTTGCCGCGACATTGACAGACGGCGCACGGCAAACCGCGGCCGGCCTCCTGAACTGGGACCGCATCGCCGAACAGTTGCTGGGATCCTATCACAAGCTCGCCGGCCGTACCGTGAGCTGACCGCGACAGGCACGCGGTCGCTCAAACCGACTGCCCGACCTTCAGCGGTCGAAAGAACGTGCCGCGGATCGCACCGTCCAGCAGGCGCCTCAGCCTGACCTCGATCAGCTCATAACTGATCGCGCTTGCGACCAACGACATCGCCAGCCCGAGCACGATGAAGGCGGCCCACAGCAGCCAGCGATCGACGCCGGCTGCGACCAGCTTCAGGCCAATCACCTGCAATGGGAAGAGCACGAACGGATGCACGAGATAGAGGCTGTAGCTGATCTTGCCGACATATTGCAGGGTTGGCGCGCTCAGAGCCTTGCCGAGGCCCGACTCCGGGGCAAGCACCATGCTGAACAGCAGGAATCCGGGAAGCAGCCCCACGAACGGGTGAAACAGCACCAGGCTTGCATACATGGCCGCTCCGCAAGCCAGGCCCACGGCCAAGCCGAGACGTCCCGGAATACGAATGCGAAAGCCAGTGGCGCTGACGAGCATACCGACGCAGAAGAACGCTGTGATCGGCCAATGCAGCAGGCAAGCGATGCCCAGCAGGATCAGGGGGGCTGCCAGTATCTTGCCTCCGACGCGCAGCATCGAAAACGTCACTGCAAACCAGATGTAGAAAGCCCACTCATAGGTCAGTGTCCAGGCGTTCTGCTGGGCAATGGGCAAGCCAAGCGCGTCCTGGACGAAGAAAAGATTGGCCGCGAAAATTCCGAGATAGCTCGTCAGGTCGATTCCACGGAAGAACTTGTAGCCGACGATCGGACCTATCGCGAACAGCGCAAGATGCAGGACGACGAACACCGGCATGATGCGCAGGACGCGATCGAAGAAGAATCGCGAGAGCGAGCCGTGCCGCACCAGGCTGGCCGGGATCAGGAAGCCGCTGATCATGAAGAACAGCTCGACGCCATGTCCGCCGACATTGATCACCGATTGTAGCCAGAGCCAGAGCGGCGGCAGGAAGCCGGGATCCGGGATGTCGTACATGCCTCCCTTCGGCATGTCGTAGAAATGATCCATCAGCACGCTCAGCGCCGCAATGCCGCGCAGCCCCTGCACTGACGGAACGAACGATCCGTCATAGGCGGCGCCCGACTGGTGCGGCGCTTTGCTCATTCCGCAGCACCCTGGGTACTGAGGGCAGGCTCGAGAACGACCTTCTTTCTCCGTGCCGAGCGAAACCTTTGTCCGAAGGCGATGCTGGGCTTCTCGACGAATGTAAACGTCATCCAGCTGACCAGGATCGACAACGCCAAGATCAGGGTCAAGAAGATCGACCATCCGAGCGGCCCGTCGCCGAACCAGACGAGGCGATGGATGAAGACGATCACGAACGGCGACATCAGATAGACCGAATAACTGATCACGCCGACGAACGCCATCGGCCGCCACGACATTCTCTCACCGAACACGGCAAAACCGATGAAGACGAGCGCCGCGCAGACATAGGCCGCTGCGATCGAATAACTGTGGAAGAAGTTCTCGTGGTACACGCCTCCGAACCGCCGGTCGGCGAGGGCGATGGCGAAGATCGCATACAGGAGCGTGCAGACCGCCACGTGGGACCATCGCAGCTTTCCGCCGATGACGGTGTCGCGGATGATCTTGCCCAGGAACATCGCCGCCAGGTTCAGCCCGACCTCCATCACCGAGGAAACGGCCCTGTTCTCCACCAGGAGCGCAGCGGTGGTTCCGACCAGCGCGGCCGCAACGACGATCGTCACCGCAGTGAAGCGCCGGTTCAGCAGCCCCATCGCGAACAGGATGGTGCATCCGAAATAGAACAGCAGCTCGATCGCCAGCGTCCAATAGAACACCCAGAGGTTCGGGACGTTCACGAAGGTCTGCAACATCGTCACGTTCGCGGCGATCTGCCCGAGCGGATAGATCTTCGAATCCAGCAGCTGCATCGTCACGAGCCCGACTATGAGCGAGGTCCAGTAAGCCGGGTAGAGCCGGAAGAAGCGGCTGATCGCAAAATCCCGCACGGGCGTGGCGCTGTCCGGGAAGCTGAACGGAATGACGAAGCCGCTGACGAAGAAGAACAACACCACGCCAAACCGGCCAAAGTTCATGTAGTAGCCGAACACATCGTGGATAGGCCAGTAATAGGCACCCGTCGAGTGCTTCTCGACGATCACCTCGAACACATGCTGGACCAGGACCGACAACACGGCAATGCCGCGCAGCGTGTCGATGAATGCGAGCCGTCTATGCATCATTCGTTCTCACCTGCTTCCGCTCGCCGCCGGCATATCCGGACGGAAGCCTTCCAATGACGGCATCGGCGGCCGCACGACAATCGGCACGGCGTCGCCCGCCCGCGCGGAGGCCGCGCGGCGCGAGAAAACTTCGCTGAAGCTCAATGCGATGATCAGGAGGCCGGATGCGGGGCCGTAGTTCAACACCGTGATCGTGAACAGGTTGACGACGAAGATCAGCGTCAGCTTGTACACGTCAGTCGCGCCGAATGTCGCCCTGAACACCATCACCATGAACGCTACGAACGGCAGACCGAACATCAGGTAGGTCCCGATGTAGAAATTGTCGACGGGCACCCAGAAGTGCGCGAGCGGCGAGAACAGCTTCTGCGGATAGTTGAAGCAGCCCGCGCCGCAGCCGGTCACCAGACCGATCGGCATCAGCTGGTTCATGTAGACGAACGGCAACTGCCAGCTGTTGTTGATCCGATCGACGATGCTGAACAGGGTCGAATGCGGAACCGCGGCGGTGCCGGACGCGACCACGATCATGAAGAACGGAACGAAGATCGCGGCAAAGGACCACTGCGCGATGCCCCTGATTGCCGGAAAGCGCGACTTTTCCGGTAGAATCCGCACGAACACGAGCAGGAGCAGATAGAGTACGAGGACGATCATCGTCGTCTTGCTCGTGGTCAGCTTGATGACATAGACCGCGAGTGAGCCGAATACGAGGCACCACGTGGTGCTCATGCGAATGGACGTGATCGCGAACGACACCAGGATAAAGAAGGCGGCCATGGTGTTGTCGGCCGCAAACCCCATCAGGCGCTGGTCGTCGCCGCCGTAGGCCCACCACAGCCGGCCCGCCTCCCGAACCGCGCCGAAGGACTCGTATTTATACCCGACCCAGGGCATGAGATAGAATTTGGTCAGTAGCACTCCGATGACGGAGAGGTAGAACGTCACGGCAATGACCGACAGCAGCTTCTTGTACGAGCCGAGACTCGAATCACAGAAGCAGAAGCCGACGAACACCGGCAGCATCATCTTGAAGGACGAGATCGCCGCGTTCATCGTCCCCATAAAGAAGTAGCCGAGCACGAGCGACAACATGATCTGCACAAGCACGAGCAGGGCCAGCGTGCTGCGATTGCGCAGGATGCAGTGAACGAAGAACTGGGCCAGACAGAGAAGCGCGACGCCGTCGGGCAGGTACCAGAGCGGATCCACGTGATAGATGCTGGTATAATAACGGATCACGCCGCCGAAGGCGTCGCGGACCAGATAGACCCCGAGCGCGATTGCCTCAATGTTGAGGCTGATCAACGTGATTTTCGGCCGATGCAGCGCGAGGATCGTCATATCAGACTCAGTTCGTCAGGCGCGCCGATTGCGCGGGAGATCGCGCGAAATCCCGACGGCTTCCGAGCGCATTTCGCATGAACTTGCCGCCGGGGACTTCGACGTAGAGATAAGTGAAGTGCGAGACCGCCAGCACGGCGGCCAGCGAGACCACGAGGTTCAAGGTCGCCGGCAGGCCTGCCCAGACCGAATCCAGCGCGGCGATCCGCCCTGCCCCGACGGCCCGCACGAAATATTCGGCGAGCAGCACCACGAGCGCATGCACCATGTAGATCGAGTAGGACCGTTTGCCGAGCCAGACCAGCGGCTTGACCACCAGGATCCGCGGCACCAGCAGCGCGTCCGGAAACGCCAGCAAGCTACCGAGGAAGATCGCGAACGTCACCGGCGCAAGGAACGTTGCCGCAGGATTGGTCTCCGCCAGGGACACCAGCACGATGCTCGCGATCATGGCGGCGAATTGCAGCGCGCCCTGCACGGCAGGGCCCGGCTTGGCCGGCAGGCGATCGACGATCCTCACAGTCAGCACGCCCAGAAAAAAGCTCACGAAGCAGCGCAAGATGCCGAAATCGGTCTGAAGCCCGAGGCTCCTCTTGTCCAGTACGAAGATGATGACGACCAGACTTCCGATCGCAAGCGCCCCGCAGAGAACGTAGAACCAGAGCAGGGACCGCATGCGCTGGGCAAGCAGCACGATCAGGCCAAACACCAGATATGTATAGAATTCGACGCTGATGCTCCAGCTCGGCGCATTCCAGCTGAGATAGTCGATGAACCCCATCGAATGCAGCAGCAGGACGTTGAGTCCGAAGGAATAGGCATTGTTCACTTCGAACGCCGCTGGCGCGGCCACCACGACGCCAGCCGTGACCAAACCGATCCGCAGAAGTCGAAACAGGAGATTTGCCATCAGCATGACGATGTGCAGCGGATAGACGCGCGCCAGGCGCCGCACCATGAACTCGCGCAGCGAGAAGCGCCCGAAGTCGCCCTCGACATAGCTGAGCGACATAACGATCCCACTGAGAACGAAGAACAGATCGACCAGGAGCCAGGAGCTTCTGAAGAACGAACAGTTGATCCACGCATTGTGCGGGAACGCCGCGAGGAAGGTCGGCATCAGCAGGAGATGGTGAATCACCACCGACGTCGCGGCGATCCCCCGAATGCTGTCGAGCGGCAGGACATGCGCCTTCTCACGATGAACCATCTCCGTCACATCAACATTCCCAGCTATTGCACCGCAGCAGTGTGTATCAGGTCTTGCGCGTGTTCAATGTCTGCGATCGCGGACTCGCATTCGACGCATGAGGGGCGACGATAATTTCAACGCTCGCAGATCATTCGGACATGCGAGCGCCAAGTTCACGCCACTTTTCGCCTGAGATCGACCTGCGTCTGCGCGCAAATCAATTTGGGCGAGATGATTGCGAGTATTTGCGTGCAAAGTGTGCGCGAAATTCGGCGCTGTTGCGATCAGCGACCCACAAAGACGCTTGGTCTCTCGCATGCACGCTGCTGCGCATATCGGGACATAATTTTTTCTCAGACTGGAACAATGACTCGGGTGGGGACTTGTGTCGGTTTTGCGACGCATGCTCGCGACACTTCGACGTGCAGCGCCTCAAATTTCTTCAGTTTGCAACATTCCTAGGCGCGGGACTGCCGATCTCGCAGGCATTGCATAACTTCATTTTGCAACCGATCGGGAAAAGGGAGTGCACGCGTTGTCGTAGAGCACACACGCGCGCATCTTTTGCGTCGCACAAAAATTGACACAGTTACCTGCCAGGTTTCGTGTGTTCTCCTATTGCAACAGGGAGGAAGGGACACGGATGGGTTGCGGACTAACACGTCTTCTTGCGAGATCGCGATGGCTATCAATCATCTTGGCGGGTTCAGCCTTGATGGTCGGGAGTATCGATGCTTGCCGCGCCCAGTGCGTCGAACTTTCCGATCGTGCCTCACAGCTCGAACTCGACACATTCGTAAAATCGCCCTCCTCGCTCCTCGAGCGGCTGCGCAATGACAAGGAGAAGCTGAGATATCGGCTCTCCAACTATATCGCCACAAGCCCGTCGGTGTTGCCGTCCGTGCAGACGCTCATCTCCGCTTCGGCTTCGACCGATCGCTCGTCCATCGGCGCCGCGCTGAGGATTGCCGAAGGGCGATGCACGTCGAAGAAGCCGGACGCCGCACGCAAGATCAGGGATTTCGTGCAGCGAATCGGCGATCTCAACGTGCAGGCAGGCTATGCCGCCGCGGGAGACGACGCCTCCGGCGCCCAGGCTCAATCGCAAGACAAGGGACCTGGGCAACCGCCTCGTGGCAGCGCGCTGCTCGGAGGCGAGTGGAAGACCAAGCTGGCCAACCCGTTCAAGCCCGTCCCCCTTCCGAATTGATCAGCGATCGTCAAAAGGCAGCGAATTAACAAATGTATCAGCCTAGAGAACATTTCCAGTCGGGACACCGATTCGGTATCGAATTCGGCGGGGCCGTCCTCAGCTTCGAGCGCGTGACCGACGTCCTGCGCCGGCAATGGCCGATCATCGCAGCCTGTACTGGTGCTTCGCTGGCCTTGGTGATCGTCTATCTGGTCACGGCGCAACCCATGTACACGGCGAATGCCCGCATCATGATGGATACGCGCCAGGCCCAGGTGCTGGACAAGGACAGCAACGCCAACAGCGCCCTGATCGACACGGGCTATGTCGACAGCCAGGTCGAGGTGATCAATTCGGACGACCTGATCCTTTCGGTCGTCCGTCGCCTGAAGTTGACTGACGATCCGGAGTTCAACGGCTCCAAACCGGGCCTTCTGTCCATTGTCCTCGGCAAGGTCATGTCGCTGTTGAGTTCCGGCGAACCGGCGTCGCAGGAGCAGCTCGAACATGCTGTGGTCGAGGCGGTCCAGAAGAACCTGAGAACCGAGCGCGTCCTGACGACCTATGTCCTGTCGCTGAACTATCGCTCCCGGAGCCCCGACAAAGCCGCCAAGATCGTCAACGCCATTGCCAACGCCTACCTGGTCGGCGCGCTGGAAGCCAAATATCAGTCCACCAAGCGGGCAACCGAATGGCTTCAGCAGCGCAGCATCGAGCTGAGTGCGCAGGCAACCGCCAGCGACCGTGCCGTGCAGACCTTCAAGGCCGAGCACAACATCGTCGGAACCAGCCGCGGCCTGATGTCCGAACAGCAATTGTCCGACCTCAACACGCAGCTGGTTCAAGCGCGGGCGGCGACGGCCGAAGCCAAGGCGAAACTCGACCGGATCAACACGATCTCGGACCAGGACGTCGCACAATCCACCGTGACCGACGCCCTCAACAATTCGGTCATCACGCGCCTGCGGGCGCAATATCTCGATCTCGCGGCTCAATATTCCGATTGGTCCAAGCGTTACGGCAAGACCCATCTTGCCGCCGTCAATCTGGCCAACAAGATGGATGAAATCCGCAAGAACATGGCGGACGAACTGCATCGGATCGGAGACGCCTACCGCAGCGACTACGAGATCGCCAAGAGCCGGGAGGCTTCTCTCGACAAGAGCGTAAAGGATCTCGTCGCCCAGGCCGGCCACACCGGCCAGGCCGAGGTCCAGTTGCGCGACCTCGAAAGCGCGGCCGACACCTATCGCAATCTCTACAACAATTTCCTCGAGAAGCTGCAAAGCGCGACGCAGAATCAGAGCTTTCCGCTCAGCGAGTCGCGCCTCATCAGCACTGCGAACAAGCCGGATCGCAAGAGCTCGCCGCGTACGGTCCTGGCGCTGGTCGGCGGTCTCGTGGGCGGCCTCTGTCTCGGCTTTGGCGTCGCATTCGGGCGTGAAATGCTGAGCGATGTCTTGCGGACGCCCGGAGAGGTCGAGGATGAGCTCGGCGTGAAGTGCCTCGGAGTCCTGCCCGACATCCGTCCACCGACCAAGACAGGCGCGTTGTTGACGTCTGCGAGAAACGGTCCACCCAACCTGTCCCGTTACGTCGTCGATCATCCGTTCTCGCGGTTTGCCGAGACGTTGCGCAACATCAAGGTGTCGATCGACGTTGCGCGCCTGACCCGCGAGATCAAGGTGATCGGCATCGTATCATCCCTCCCCAAGGAGGGAAAAACGACGGTGGCGGCCAACTTCGCACAGTTGATCGCCCTCACCGGACATCGCACGATCTTGATCGACGGCGACTTGCACACGCGCTCGCTCACGCGCGAGCTCGCGCCGAACGCCACGACCGGACTGGTCGAGGCGCTCAACGATCCGGCCAGCCTGGGCTACCACGTGCAGCGAAGCAAGGAGACGGGGCTTGATTTCCTGCCATCCGTCGTGGCCTCCCGCATGGTCAATTCGGCCGACGTCATTGGATCGAAGGCGATGGCCGAACTGCTCAAGGTGCTGAAAGAGCACTACGAGTACATCGTGATCGACCTTGCGCCGGTGATGCCAGTGGCGGATGCAAAGGCCGTCAGCTTCCTGATCGACGCCATGGTCTACGTGATCGAATGGGGGCAGACGACACGAAGCGCTCTTCAGGAATCGATTTCGGGATCGGAAGTCCTGCAGAAGAAATTGCTCGGCGCCGTGCTCAACCGCGCCAACCCGAAGATGCTCAAGCGCATCGAGGCGTATAAGGGCAAGCACCACAACAGTTACTACGTCGAACATGCCTAAAGCATGATCCGGAAATGTGCGCAGCGGTTTTCCGAAAAGATCATGCTCAGACGACAACCCAAAGCGCGATGACGATTCATCCTGATCGCATCGCCTTTTAGGAGGCGCGACGTCGCGCCGAACCGGAACGACCTCGGGCCCGCGGTCATTTGGCAGCGGGCCCTTTTTGCGTTTCGCGGAACTGTTCGCCTGAAGGCGATCGAGAGCGCCTACGCACACGAGACCGCGGCAGCGGAGGCCCCCGTATTCGTCCGGAATCCACAAACTACGGTTGTTGCCCTAGCCAAAAGCAAGGATTGACGACGGCGACGATGGCTAGGACAGTGCGCCAATTGGCAATCCTTGATCGGCAAAACCAGACGATCCGGGTCCTCGATGCTTCAAAACGCTGAAACTTGGCATCTTTCTTTCTGGGTTCCCTGAGGCTAACCTCAACCCATATTTGTAGTCCTTTGCCGGTGGCTCGGAATGCTGATCGTCCTGACGATTTTGACCATTTGGATTCTGCTCAACATCCTGTTCGTGTTGATCGTTGTTCCCCCGCGGAAACCGCGTCCGCAGGCGATGGCGACGACGCTCTCACCCGCACCCATCGACCCGAGCCAACGGGAAATCGAGCGGGACGAACCCTTCTCGGTCCGCCATGTCATCGTTTCCGTCGCGATGGGGGCGTTCTTCGTGCTGGTGCCGCCGTTGCTCGCCTTGCGCGATGCGATCATGCGGCTCTTCAGCAGGTCGTCGAGCGACGGAACCTGATCCTTCGATCCGGTTCCGGACAGTGAAGAACTGAGCGACTAGTAGGCTTCCTGGAACATCACAGCGGAGGCTGTCCGGACCATAATCTTCAGGTCGAGCCAAATACTCCAGTTGCTGACGTACCAGACGTCATATTCGACCCGCTTCTCCATCAGATCAATCGTCGGAGTTTCTCCCCTGAAGCCGTTCACCTGGGCCCAGCCGGTCAGGCCCGGCTTCATGTGGTGGCGGTAGACGTACTTGCTGATGAGTTCGTCATAGTAATTGTCATGGGCCAGCGCGTGCGGACGCGGCCCAACCAGCGACATGTCCCCGCGCAGCACGTTCCAGAGCTGCGGCAGTTCGTCGATGCTCGTCATGCGAAGGAAGCGCCCGATCTTGGTGACGCGGACATCCTGCTTGGTCGCCTGGGCAATCGTTTCGCCGTTCTCGCAAACGGTCATGCTGCGGAACTTCCAGATCTCGAACGGCTTGCCATTGAAGCCGCGGCGCGACTGGCGAAATATGACGGCCCCCGGGGAATCAAGCTTGATCAGCACGGCAACGGTGAGCAGCAGCGGCGTCAGGATCACGAGCGCGAACAGAGCCACGCCGACATCAAGACAGCGCTTCTGCAATCGCTCGAGAATGGTGAGAGGTGGCCGCTGGATCTCGACCGCTACGGTTCCACTAACCGGCAGGAAGGGACGAGCCACCAGATCGGCGATCGGATCGTCCGGCAGCAGGCGTATCGGCTGTGGGACCGCGCGCAGATAGGGCCCGAGCTTGCGGAGCATCGGCAATTCGTTCCAATCGATCGCAAGCAGGTATTCATCGACATCGGCCGAGCGCGACTGACGGATCACATCGCGAATCTGCCGCTCCCAATGGCCGTCGTCCCGCTCGTCGCCAAGCACGAAATGGCGCATGACGTCGAAGCCGTTTCTCCGCAGGTCCTTGAAGCGGCTGGAGGTGAAGTCGAGCGGCTTGAGGCTGAGCAGGATCACCTTGCGATCGACCAGCCGGCTTCTCGCAAAGCTCGTAGCGAACACCGCCTGCCAGACGAAGCGGAGGCTGACCAAGCCAAGTCCGCCGATCACGGCGAACACGATGACGGTGCCGCGGGACAGATTGTCGGTTGATTTCAGCAAGAAGGCCGCAACGGCGAGGATCGTCAGCGACGTCAGCCAGATAAACACCGCCTTTCGAAGCTGCCAGACGATATTAAGCAGCCGGTGCGTGGCATAGACGTCCCGGAAATAGGCGACCGCGACGAACACCACGCCGACGAATAATCCCGCTCCCACCGAAGCGCCGTCGGTGGACGAAGCGACGGCCGCACCGTACAGCGAAGCCCCGGCGGCATAGCTCAACAAGATCAGCAGAAAGTCAGCAGCCATGACGACGATCTGAAATGGCCTCTGAAGAGCGCCACCTCGCGTCGACGACAGCGCGCGAGCGTTTTCAGAACCGTAAGTTGCAACAGCCATTCGAACCTCTGCCTATCGAGAGAGTGTCTGACGCTCATCGTGATGCTGAAGACTCGTCACTTCCCCGCACGGAACGTGTTGCGTGATCGCAGCGACATTGTGGCGCTGCACGCAAAAGTTTTGCGGCGCACGAATGATGTTGCCGTGTTGAAACGCGAAGCGAAATTCGACGCGCTGAAAATGTCGTCACAGTGCCGACATATGAGCGAACGCGCTGCCCTATTTTGAATCAAGTTCCGCGTCCGTCGCGATGCTTTGCCGTCGCGTGAGCACTCTTCGCTCATCTTTCAGGCGAAGCAATCCTTCGGCGAACCACGATGATTCATTTGCGAGAATTTCGAGGATTCTCTATCTGGGCGTGCTATGCAGAATTGCGCCCCGGTATGCATCTTTGCCGCGCTCTCGCCTTCAGCGATGCAATTCTTACGGACCGACGGTTCGCGTCGCGATCATATGACAAGGTGGGCAAAAACTGCCGCCCTTCTTTTGGCGTGATCGAGCCGGACAACGAGGACGCTCTCCACCATTTCACGTTGTTCGTGTTAGATGGAAGCTCTCCGGTGCCGGCGACTTGGGGAAATTTTTCGACCACCCGATCGATTGAGCACCATGATATCTCTCACCCGACCACGCGCGCCTGTTCCCAAACCGCAATTGCCGGAGGGAGTCCGCATCTATGCGATCTCGGACATTCACGGATGCGCGCATCTGCTCCAGCCCATGTTGCGCGTGATCGACGCCGACGTTGCCTGCAGCCGGCCGCGGTACGCGATCGAGGTCTTCATGGGCGATTACATCGATCGCGGCCCGGATACGCGCTACACCCTCGACCTCCTGATCGAACGAAGCCGCCGGGGCAACGCGGTTTTCCTCAAAGGGAATCACGAGGCATTTCTGGTGAATGCGTTCGAAGACCCATCACTGTTCGAGGATTGGATTGCCGTCGGCGGGACCCAGACGCTAATGTCCTACGGGCTCGCGCCGCCGGACCTGAGGCGCGACGAGCCGGCATCGATCCTGCGCGACCTGATTCGCGCAATGCCCCCTGAGCATCTGGAATTCCTCGACAATCTGCGGCTGAGCTTCACCTGCGGGGACTTCTTCTTCGTTCACGCCGGGGTTCGGCCGGGCGTGCCGCTCGCGGAGCAGACCGAGCGCGATCTGCTCTGGATTCGCGAAGAGTTTCTGCGGAGCGAGGAGCAGTTCGGCAAATATATCGTGCATGGCCATACGCCGGTTCGCAGCGCCGAATTCCTGGCCAATCGCGTCAACATCGATACGGGGGCCTATGCGACAGGCAATCTCACTCTGATGAGCATTCAGGGAAGCAGCATGCTCGCGATATGAGTGGTCGAGGCCCGCCTGCTCTTGCCCCGGACATGTGGCGTTGTGGTTGCTTCCCTGCCGATACCATTTCATTGAGCGCGTGCGGATTCAAGCGCGTCCGACTTTCCGCCATCCAGACGCTCCAAGCGCGTTCGTGCTTGACGTAGAGCTCCAGCCAGCGCTGGTCGCTTTCGCTCTGGAGAGGCAGACGCGCTTCCTGTCGCTCTTGCCGACGCTCCTCCTTAAACAAGGAAGTGCCCTCCAACGAGGCTTGCAGATTGTCCAGCCTCTCGAACTCGCTGGTCTCCGAACTCGTGAGGCCAACGAGCACGCGCTGTCCGGCTCCGTTGACGATATACCGCCGCGGAGCGTCCTTCCTTGCCTCGATCATGTCCCTCCACCCCTTCTCGATTCCAGTCCTGGCGAGATCGCGCGCATCCGACGAGGCTAGAACGCCCGTCGGGCATGACCGAAGGTCGAGGTCGGTGGCGGGCGATGCGATCGGCGTGAAGACTCCGAATACTTGCGCTGGATGCGCCTAGCATGAAGCGCATATCCCACAACGAGGCCGGCACAGAAGATCGACACCGCGCCGGAGGCTGAAGCCATTGCAGAAACCATCGGAACCCATCCCGGATAGTGCGACGCACATGAAGAGCGAGCAGTGTGTCGACATCATGGTTTCCAATGATTGCGCGCGCTGAAAGATTGTTCAGGCCTGATGTGTCGACAAGCAACTGCCTCGAAGTCTCTGCTTGCATACCGTAGGATTGACTTCCGCGTGTCATTCGGCTTGCAATATTGCCCCTTAAGCCGGGGGATCGGCGTCCAAAATTGTCTCCCTATAGGTTGGTCTGTCGCGCTGCCTGCTTCCTAACAAACCGGCAACGATAGCCGGCGGTTCAAAAGCCGAGACGACGATCACGCCACCTGCGCTCGTCTCGCCTCCGCTATCCCGGCCGGCTGCGACGAGACGAGCGCTACCAGCAAACCCCGCCGCACAAAGGTGTCAAAATTGGACGCCGATGAAGGGTCAAATTTGCAAGCCGATTGACACCCTGGTCTGAATCTATGGTGAGGGCATTAGAACTCGCGCTGAGATGGCGAGTTTTGCCATCAATCGATAAACTGATTTAGGAAATTAGTTCTCAGTCCTGTACAAAACCGTTATTTGAGAATCGTAGATACCAAATTTACGATGCGTCTCGGCCTTCCGCCACTTTCCCGTGTTCATCAATGCCCGCTCAATGACACCTCGGGGAAATTCCGGGCATGCGGTCGGTCCGTTCAGACACCGCCTTATATCGTGATAGGTTCTCAACCTGATATCAGTGAGCAGGAGAGCCTGATAAGGGGCGACCGCGGTCCCCAGTTCCTGCGGCGCCGGCACAGCATCACGACCGCCGGCCGCTTTCGCCAGTGCGGCCCCATCATCCCGTCCTTCATATTGGATTACTTCGCCGTGACGGCTGTATTGCAGCGGAACAAATGACCATCCCCATGCAGCTCCCGGCTCATATATTATGGCCTTGGGAACTTTGGCTTTGTCGTACAAAGCTCTGACAAAGTCTTCTGGTCCATGCACAAACATGGAGGCATGGCTCAAGAACAGATAGGTAGCTGCCGCTGCGCCCGTCAACAGCGCGCCTGCGGCGACGTTTTTCCCAAGCCTGTCCCACAGGCCGAATCCGCTCGAGAAACTCGCCCCCGCGCCTACAAGAACGCTGATCGGCGCCATCAGCCATATGCTGTAACTGGGTTTAAGTGGATCAAACTTGCTGGCAATCAAGCTCGCAGCTATCGTTGCAAGAACGCCGGAAATGACAACGGCGATCAGCCAATCGAAGGGCCTTGGGCTTCCGTTTTTCACGCGTATGGCTGCGGCGAATATGCTCGCACCGACAAGTACAACCGTGCCGCCGAAAAACAACGCCGCGGCCGGGGTTGAAACCATGTTGGCGGCATCACCGACCAATTTCAGGCCATAGCCCGCATATCGGAATATCGAGGTATCGACGACGGTCGGCGCGGTCGCCGATGTCGGCACGTAGAGCGGGACTTGAGCTGCGCCTGAGATGAACAGCCATAGTGGTATCGCCCCTGCCGCCACGATCGCGAAGACACTCACAATGCGAACCAGCGCCGCCGGCCTCCGAAGAAACGCGAGCCCCAGTCCAACGAAAAACGCGCAGCTGCTAACGATTCCGTAGAAGTGCGTGTAAACGGCGGCGAGACAAATGACGACGAACAGAAGCAGAAGCTTCAAGTCAATCTTGGGCGAACGAGCCACAAGGCGGAGGAAGATCGCGGTCTGGACGCAGCTCAACGCAAGCAATATCGGGTACGCACGGATCTCGACGCCAGTTTGAATGAGCTTGGGCGATAGCACGAGGAATCCCAGCGACACCAGCGCCGCCGGCCCCCCAAGCTCACGCCATTGCACGATCGCCAGACAGCATATCCCCCCGATGACGAAGACCGAATGAAACAGTCTAAAGCCAATCTCGGAAGCGCCGTGAAGGTGTAACCATAACCAGTCCATCACATAACTGAGCGGCGGCATACGATCCTCGGGAACGCCCAACCGGTCCGGGTTTGGATCCGCGCCGACGAGCCAACGGAGCATCTCTCCAAACTTCAGACTGATCCCCGACAACTGAGTGGTTTCGTCGAGCCAAATGTTTTGCTCGCGAGCGAAGATCAATATCTCGACAATGAACAGGCCGACCAACAGCGCGGCGATCACACTGCTGCCGGCTGACCTGCGGAGATAACCGTACGGCGCCGCTCCTTTGAGCTTAAGGGGTGAGAAGTGAAGCATGAGGCCGATCTTTCAAGCGGGACCGAGATCAGAATTCGCCGGCCTGAGTTCTCTTACATTGGCTACGCGAGCGGTTCGGCATGTCTCGCTGATCTCATCGGTCAGCGCATTGGATTGCGGCGCGGCAAGAAGCGCGATGGCGAGCGACACCTGAAGCCGTTTTTCATATTCCCGCTCATGGGTCCGCGCCGACAAGCACCTCCGAAGGCAAATTGACTGGCCCCCCAGCCGTATCAACCCTTCAAAAGGAGTACTCACTTTGGGTGGTTGCGTCAGTGCAGCAGCTACCGTCATGATCCAGCGCCGGCACGGCAAATGCGGTCGTCCGGTCGAGATCTAGCGGCGACGTCAGCCTCCAGCGAATATGAGACCGAGCAGAACCTTCAACCGAATATTGCAGATTTCGCAGGGTGTTAAGGCGAAAGGACATCTGAGGTATTTCTGCTCCAGTCGCCAGGATGATCGAGAGGAGCATGGGCCGTGCTGGCTCAGTCCGGCGAGCAGACTTGCCTTTCAGGCTGAAACGGCAGCGATCAGAAGGCCACGGAACGAAATGCGAACATGCCGGGCACTGAAATCGCCTGCATCGGGCCCTTAGAGGGGCACGGTAACGGCACTGGCCGGGTGCAGTTCTGCGATCGTCAGCCTCTCAATCCGGGGCTCGCGGTATCAGTTGCGTAAGCGAAAGTGCGGGAGTTGATATGCTCGATGCGACAAAAGGCAGGCTTGCCGTTATCGACAATGGATACCGACCGGGTCATGTCGCTCCCGCGCAGGACAAGATCAGCCTAGCAGCGTCGCTTAAGAAGGTCCGCCAGCGCAGCCACTTGATGATCGCTCTGACGCTGGTCGGATCAGTCGTGGGATGCTTGCTGGGCCTCACCTTCGTCGCCGTCAGAATTCCAGCCTATTCTGCGTCATCGGAGCTGTTGATCTCGAACACGACGCTGAATCTGTCAGGCCCGGAAGCCGTCGTGACGCAAGTCATGCTCGAGAATTCGGTCATCGAGAGCGCGATGGCTCTGTTGAGATCCAGCAAGGTTCTGGACCGGGTGATCGACAATCTTGGGTTAGATGAAGTCGAACGGATATCGGTGAAGAAATACGCTTGGCTCGGCAGCCGCTCCGCACCAGAGTCAGATGATAGCAGAAGGCAAGCAGCGATCTCCTCATTGAGGTCGAATACCACCGTCACCCGCATGGGTGCGTCACAGATCGTCGTGGTCCGAGCACGCGCGGTCAGCGCGATAGACGCGGCGAAGCTCACGAACGAAATTGCGGGAGCATTGGTCAAGGACCAGTACGATGCGAACGCCATTGTCACGACGAACGCCGCGTTAAGGGAGCGCATCAAGGTGCTCGGTCCGACAGTCCGAGTCATCAGTGAGGCGGCACCACCAAGCTCGAAGGACGCGCCGTCGAGGACGATCGCCGTGCTGCTAGCCATCATCGCCGGGGCGCTCCTCGGCGCTCTGGGTGCACTCGCCCGGATCCTGCTCGATCCGCGTCTACGCTCTGCAGCACAGCTTGTCGCGACAACGTCGGTCGAATGTTTCGGATACGTGCCCTTGGCTAACCGGTTCGATACGGCCAACGCGCCTTCATTTCCGCCAAAGCAGCCTGCGCCGAAGTCCGAAACTGCGAATCGTTCTCGACGCGGCCCTGCGCCGAAACAGCACGCACCTAAGCAGCCTCATCTCGTAACCGCTGGCCGGCATTGGTTAGCTCGGAAAATTCATGGCCTCGCACTCTGGAAGTGGGGCGCCGAACGGAACAAAAATCCGGACTTGGCGTCCAGCTTGAGGCGATCGATGCTGCGTCGCGTACGCCTGGCGGTGAGCGAGCGATCGACGAGCCTTCCTCATATTGTCGGCGTGACTTCCTTCCTTGCGGGAGAGGGAAAAACTACGGTTGCAGCAGATCTTGCCTTATTCATTGCGAATGAAGGCACGCCCGTGCTTTTGGTCGACGCATCTTCCCCTGAGATGACACAACCCCCGGGGCAGAAGCGAGAACAAGGTCTTCAGGAATTGCTCAGAGGAACGAACACCGCAGACAAAGTGATACAACGCGACATTTGTCCGAACCTCGATTTTCTACCGCGCGGGGCACTCGCCGGCGATGTTGACATGTTGTGGGGTGACCTTCTTCACGCCGTCAGCAGCGCGCGCGATACACATTATAAGTGGATCATTCTCGATCTGCCCGGATTTGCAACCGATGTCGATGTGCGCGCCGCGGGCCAAGTGCTGGATGATCTTCTCATCGTGGTCGAGTGGGGTCGCACCACGCAGGAGCAACTCAAGCAGGGATTGGGCGCACTCGGGACTTTGCGGGAACGTATCATCGGCACGATCATCAACAAGGCACCGTGGTCGTCGATCGATTCCGCAGCCGGAAGTTCCGCTCAGCGTACACGATCAGGCAACAACCGACCGGAAATGGCCTATGGCCAGCAACGCTAAGATGAAGAGCATTCGTAAGCTCGCGACGGCCTTGGGCCTCGCCGTGATCATTGCTGCTCAAACGACCCCCACCTGGGCGATCGACTACAGGCTCGGCATTTCGGATCGTGTCAAGATCAAGGTGCAGGAATGGCCTGACATCAACGGCGAATACACGCTCAATGCGGACGGCGCCGTTTCGTTGCCACTCATCGGGAACATCAATGCCATTGGACTGCGTCCCAACGAACTCGGGGTAAAGATATCGGAGCTGTTGAAGAAGCGCTCGAGGAGCGGAGACCAGATCCTGACGGCCGTGGAGATCGCCCAATACCGCCCCTTCTCGATCATGGGTGACGTGCAGAAGTCCGGACAGTATCCCTATCGGCCAGGACTTACGGTGCTCGAGGCGATCAGCATTGCGGGCGGCTACTATCGACCTGAAACAGGATCGCTCCGCATCGATCGCGACGTGGCGATCGCAAGCGGCGAAATCAACACTTTGAAGATCAAACTGGACCGTATGCTGGTTCACGAGGCGCGACTGAGCGCTGCGCTGGCCGGCCGCGAGGATTTTTCGCTGCCACCCGAACTCCTCAAACGGAGGGACGACCCCGAAACTGTGAACATGATGAAGAGCGAGCAAGCTGCACTCGTGCTCGAGAACGACATGAAGAAGAACGAACAGGCGTCGTTCGAAGCCGTGAAGTCGCTGTACAACGACGAGATCGGCACACTCGAGGGACAGGTTCAAGCTCTCGCGGAGGAAAAGGAAAGCATTGGAACACAGCTCAGTCAGCTCCGTTCGATGGCAGCCAAAGGCCTTGCCCTTTCCCCGACCTTGTTCGCCCTGGAGCGCTCGTTTGCCCAGGTCGTAAATCAGCAGATGGGTGCAGCAACCGCCATCGTGAGGGCCAAAGAAAACATCACGGTGTCCGAGCAACGCATGACCCAGTTTCAGCAAGAGCGAAGCCGGCTCAACAGCAAGGACTTGCAGCAGACAAGGGATACGATCGCCGAGACGCGGGCAAAGATCGAGACGGCCTTTCAATTGCTCGATGAGGCGCAGACGAACGCGCCGGCCGATGCGCGGGGTCTCCCGGACCGAGAACGCTCAGGCTTTACGATCCTCCGAAAGGACGGCGAAACGATCCGGCACATCGCGGCAGACGAAGCCACGCTGCTTGCCCCGGATGATGTCGTCAAGATCCCCACGATCCGCTCGCGGCTGATTGTCTCAAGAAGTTCCTCCCGCGCCGATGCGCCGGAACGCTAAGCTGGCGGGACTCTCTCCAGCTTACCGACAAATCAACCACGACGGCCCTGAAGCAGAACGACGGCAATCGGCCTTCCGACCTGAATCTCTTGGGATCTGACGAATGAGAGCATTTTCTCTGCGCTTGATGCTGTTGTTGTGCATCTACTCAATCGGCTCAGATGCAAACTCCGCCGGCCTTGAAAATCCGGATTCCGGCAATCCCAAATCCACCCCGGCGTTCTCGACGCCTGCTTCGAGCATCCAGGACTCCGTCATTCCGGCAGATCGCGCGACCAGGTGGAATCCCGGCATTCTGTCGGATGATCAACTCCAATTGCCGCTGGGACCTGATGGAATTCCCAGCCGGGTTCAGGTTTGCGCTACCCTCCATCCGGGTGAGAACATTCAAAAGGCCATCGACGATTGTCCAGACGGAGAGGTCGTGAAACTCAACCCCGGCACGTTCAACGTCGCGGACACGGTTCAACTTACCAAGGGGATCGTGCTCCGGGGAGCCGGCTCGGATGGAGCGCCGAGCGGCACCACGATCGTGAAGTCGGGCGGTGGCACGGTCCTGGCGATCGGAAAGGACAGGGACTTCATTTGCTACAATGGCATGATGCCCCCGGGAGTTAACCTCGTCGAAGACGGCGTGAAGGAGAGCACGACATTAAACGTGGGACGCTCAGGAATCAGCGCGACAAGCGCGCGCACCAATTTCTCCCCGGGGGACCTGGCGCTTGTCGACCTGCTCGACGATCCGACAGTCCAGCAGGGCGACTGCAGCTTTTTCAAGAGGCTCGACAGGAGGTCCGTAAGCCAGCGTGTTGAAATTCGAGCGGTCGACAAGAATACCGGAAACCTGACTCTCGGTTCGCCGCTGCATTGGAATTTCAGGGCCGGCGGATCGTATCAGGCGCAGATTTCCAGAGTGACAAGCCCTACCATCCGTTGGGCTGGCGTTGAAAACCTGAAGATCATGGGAGGCACCAACAACAATTATCCCGGTGCAACGGCGGGTGGAATCGACATCTCCAATGCGGCGTATTGCTGGGTCAAGGATATCCAGACAAGCGGCACGATTGGCGGCGTGCACATCTCGTTGACGGGAACCTATCGATGTGTCGTCCGAGATTCCTATGTTCATCACTCCGCCGAATATGGCTTCGGCAAGGACTGTTACGGTATCGTTCTGAAATGCGGCTCAGCAGAAAATCTCATCGAGAACAACATTGCGAGATTCATGAACAAGCCGATCCAGCTCAATACAACTGGCGGCGGGAACGTTATCGCCTACAACTACGCCGACAACGCATGGTCCACGCCCGGAGAATGGCAGGAGACCTCCATCGACACGCACTGCTCGTTTCCCCATATGGAGCTCATTGAGGGCAACATCGCGCCTCACATCGGCATTGAATCGACCCACGGGAACTCCGGCTACCTTACATTCTTCCGGAACTATGCGTCGAGCCAGTTCGCCAGTCCGGCCGTCTGGAACGATGGATCGCTGGTCCAAACGCGCAACGTCGCGGCCATGATATTCTCCGGCGGGGCCATCGGGATGAATGTCATCGGAAATATCCTTGGTTCGACGAAGACCACGACGGCAACGGCCAGCCGGACCTATGAGAGCGCCGATGTTGGCGTCCCTTCGATCTATAACCTGGGCAATGGCGGTGCTGGTCTCGCCGACGTTGCCGCGACGACATTGTTGAGGGCTGGCAATTACGACACGATTCACAAATCCGTCGTGTGGGCGGACGCCCCTCTCAAGTTGCCGCCTTCCCTATATCTTTCGAGCAGACCCGCCTGGTGGCCATCGGAAATGCCGTGGCCATGGGCCGGGCCCGATCTTGAACCGATGGTCGGCACGCTCCCGGCAAAACTGAGAAGTGACACCCGCTACAACCCACCATCCCCGTGAGACCTACCGTCATCGGAAGACGCGATTGCGATGGCACCACCGAACGAAGACAAAAATTGCCCACACCCGGGACCAGTAGATGCCGGGAGCTCCGTCGACGAACGCTCGCCACAAGCGCTGGACTGCCGCAGGATTCAGGCCCACCGGAGCGACGGCCAGCGGGTCGCGAAGGGTCTGATCCATAGCTGACTTGAGACCTTGGCGAATCCAGCGATCGAACGGCAGGACGAAGCCGCTCTTCGGACGTTCGAACAGCGCCATATCGAGACCGACTAGACCAATCCGCCGCAGGATCGCCTTTCGTCCCAATGGCGAGTAGCGGGTCGAATCCGGCAGGTGATCGACGTTGTCGAAAAGCACCTGATCCACCAGCGGCAGTCGTTGCTCGAGCGAAGAAGCCATGCTGGCAACGTCGTTGTCGCGCAGCAGCCTCTCACCGAGAAACAGGCGTTGCTCCATCACGCTGATCGCCGAAAGCGGCGTGCGGCCTCGCGTCTCGTCGAAAAGCTGATCGCGCATCTGCGATGGGAGACCGAGCGACAAAGGCTCGGCGAAATCACGGGCCAGCAACTCCTCCTGGAAGTCCGGCAGAAACAACGCATAAGCGTGCTGATACAGCGCCAGAAGGTCGTCGCCTTGACGGATCATGTCGGGGAGTTTTGCCCAGCGAGTTTGAGGCGGCACCGCCGCACCAGTACGACGCAGCGGCCAGGTCGCGATCGTTGCAGCATTTGCGCGCACTTCCGATGGCACCCAGGAACTGCGCCGAGACCAGCGTTGAAGTGCCGGCAGATCGCGAAAGGTCGGGTAGCCCCCAAACAACTCATCGCCGCCGGTGCCAGACAGCGCGACGGTAAACCCCGCTTCGCGAATGGCCTTCGACAAATAGTATGCGTTGAGTCCGTCGAAGGTCGGTTGGTCGAGGCTGTCGAGCGCGCGTTCCAACCCCTCGACGAATTGCCCCTCGGACAGCAGAACCTCATGGTGCCGAGTGCCGATGGCGGCCGCGATCTTCCTGGCGAAAGGCGCTTCGTTGAATTCCTGCTCTTCGAAGGCCAGAGTGAAGGTATGGATCGGCTCCTGGGAAGCACGTCGTGCGAGGTTGGCGGTTGCCGCAGAATCCACCCCTCCAGAGAGGAAGACGGCCAATGGGACGTCACTGGCGAGATGGAGTTTGATATCTTCCTCGATGACAACGGCAAGGTCGTCCTGAGTCGTCGTTCGACCAGGGGAACGATGGGAGATGCCCCAGAATTGTCTCTGGTGCACTTCATTGCCGGCCGCATGATGCTCGATGACGTGGCCCGGCGAGAGCAGGCTTACGCCCTTCACCATGGAATTGGGTCCAACCACAAAACCGTTCCACACGACGCTGGAGGCTGCCTGAGGGTCGAGACGAGGCGTGCCAAGCAAGCCGGAAGCAAGCAGCGCGCGAATCTCCGAAGCAAACGCCAAGGACCAACCCGCCTTGGGGTCTGGCGATCGCGCCACATAAAGCGGTTTGATACCCAGAGGATCTCTGGCCAGCAGAAGCCTGCGCTGCGACGGGTCCCAGCAGGCAAAGGCGAACATGCCGCGCAGCCAGCTTACCGCCTCCGGCCCATGCAGACCGAGCGCTCTCAGCATGACTGCCGTGTCACCGCTAGAACAAAACTTCTGACCCTCAGCCTGCAACCGCCGGCGCAGCTCGTGAAAATTAAATATCTCGCCGTTGAAAACGATCACATGCCCCGTCACCGGGTCAGCCATCGGCTGTGAGCCAGCCGGCGAAAGGTCCAGAATGGAAAGCCGACGATGTCCCAGCAACACGCCCCAGCCCCGCTCGTCCGGCTCGGACATCCATGTTCCGTCGGCGTCAGGACCGCGATGGGCCATGGCATCGTTCATGCGTCGAAGCGCGGCACGATTCGACTCGTCCAGCCGACCGATTACCCCCGCAATGCCGCACATCAGCTGGACCCTTCGAGCAGGCAATGGAAGCGCACAACTCTCACTCGCGCCTTGTCCCCGATTTTAAGCAAGCGCCGCGCCTGCAACGCCAAGCGTGCGCCCGCGTTCGCCGGAAAACGCAATTGCGCAGCACGCTCGTGCAGATCCGACCGAAGCGCCGGGAGACCAGGAGAGGACCTCGCCGTCCACTTTCAAGGTGGGGGTCGGCCTTCCCGTGGTGCACGGCCGATGACTCACGACGATCCATGCGGCCCCGCCGGAACGAAGCTCGGGGCTTGCGATGGGAACTCCGCAGAATCCGGTTGCGTATGCCGGGCAACTTCGACCGCGACGATCATAAACACCACCCACAGCGGCTCACTGCCGTGCATCCAGATGGTTTCGAGACAATTATACATGATCACGTAAAGGGCAATCGAGAGTAGGAGCCACATCCTCCGAAAATCGACAACACCCGCCAAGCGATGGAGGGTCGTCAAGATGAAGAGTATGAGAAGACCAAGACCAACGTAACCCAGTTCCAGGATCGTATCGTAATAGCCGTTATGGGCATTCGGCATGTTCGCGATCCAGCCCGGAGCCTCGACGACGCTGGGCGCATCAGAACCGACGAGCCAAAAGGATTGGTACCCCCATCCAAACACCGGCCGTTGCGCAATCTCTGAAAACGCGAAATGCCAGATGTGGGTACGGCCGGTGAGTGTTGGATCGTTGTACAGAACCTCCGAGACGTTGTTCATGCCGAAATCGTAGAAGCTGGCCAGGCTCGCATAGAAAATTAGCGCAGCCACCAGCGCAATCGCGGGAGACGCTCGTGTTACCCTCGTGAATGCAAAAACGAGGCCTGCCAACAGCGGACTGAAAAATGCGAGCGCGAAGGCAGTTTTCGAGTCGCTCCACATCAGAAGCAAAACGGAGATGCCCGCGATCGCGATTCCGAACAAACGCCGAGAACCCGGGTAAAGCGTTTCGTGAAACGCAAATAGAAGCGCCATTCCCGAAAATTGCCCCAAGGCATTCTTGCCCGGCAAATATCCCGCATATCCGATGGGCGTTTGATATCCAAAGACCACATTCAGAACCGAACCGGCCGCAAAGCATAGAAACACGCCGCGCATCAGATCTGATGTCCGCGACGCGAGCATGGCCGGCAACACGATCGACGACAGCAGCATCACTTGCTGCGCAAATCTTACAAAGGAGGCCTCTGGCCTGAAAGCCCAGACAATGCTCGCACCGGCAAATGCCACATAAGCGAAGAGGCACAACAGGTGCACGGGCCATCGACGCAGACGATCACGATTTCTGACTGCCATGACAACGGTAACAGTCGCGATCGCCGGGATGAAAATCCTGACGACTAGATTCGGCGAGGCATTCTGAATATCCGTTGCGGTGCTTGGGGTGGGATCCCCGGACAGAAGGAACGGTCCGATAACAACCGCGTAGGCACATGCAAACAACGTTACGAGCGCGTATTTGTCAAAGGCTAGACTGTAAGATTCAGTTGCGTGTTCGCGCATTCAACCTATCAATCTACGCTCAGGTGAAGTTGCCCATCGCTAGCGAGGATTTACTCTTCCCCCGTCGCCAGAAGTGATCGCTGCACACTCGCGAAAAGCACTCCAAAAGCGCGACAAAACGCTCAATCCCGAATTTTAAACTAATAAACCAATTTATATCTCTAGCCAAGCCAATTAATGTTTGATTAAACTGGGTCAATTAACTATTAATTAACAGTTAAAATTGTTCCAAATGTGAGCGTGCGGCACGTGAATGGTTCGGGCCGATATTTACTCATCTCTCCCTGCCGCGACGAGGCCCGGTATCTCCGTCGCACGCTCGAAAGCGTGGCTGCTCAATCTGTGCTTCCGGCGCTTTGGATCGTCGTGGATGACGGATCCACCGACGAGACTCCAGCGATACTCGCGGACTATGCGCGCCGACTGCCCTATCTGCGCGTGGTGCAGCGCAAGAATCGCGGCAGCCGCCAGGTAGGGCCCGGAGTGATCGAAGCCTTCTATCACGGGCTTGAGACCGTAGACCTCGATGACTTCGATTACCTGTGCAAGCTCGACGTGGATCTCGATTTACCGAGCCGCTATTTCGAGCTGCTGATCGAGCGGATGGAGAGCGATCCGCGCGTGGGCACGACATCCGGTAAGCCGTGGTTCATCCACCCGCACAGTGGTGAGACGGTGCCCGAAGCCTGCGGGGACGAAATGTCGGTGGGTATGACCAAATTCTACCGAGTCACCTGCTTCAGGGAGATCGGGGGCTTTGTGCGCCAAGTGATGTGGGACGGCATAGATTGTCACCGGTGTCGAATGCTCGGCTGGATCGCCGAGAGCCGTGATCTGCCAGCAACGCGCTTCGTCCACCTGCGCCCGCAGGGCGCAAGCCACAAAGGTATTTGGACCGGGCGCCTTCGGGCGGGCTTCGGTCAGTATTTCATGGGCACCTCGCCATTCTATTATCTGGCGGCTGCGATCTACCGTCTGCCGTCTCACCCGGCAGTGATCGGCAGCGTGGCCATGCTGCTGGGTTATGCCGGGAGCTGGCTCCAACGCGCCCCGCGTTACGAAGACCCGGAGTTCAGGCGCTTCTTGCGCTCTTATCAACGAGCCTGCCTGCGCATGGGAAAGCGGGCCGCAACCCTTCGGACCAATTCAGATCGAGCACATCTTTGGCATTCGAGGCACCCCTCCTTGAGGCTACAATGAGGCACACCACAACTGCACAACTGATGGGGCTCGCGTTCGATGCGGTGCCGATGGATGCCGCAGTAGACCGGTGCCTCGATATGTGTCGTGCGCCGCGCAGCTCGCATACCGTCATCACTGCAAATGCAGCTCATCTTTGCATGATGCGTCGAGACCCCGAGCTGGCGCGGGCCTGCAAGAAGAGCCACCTCACACTGGCCGATGGGATGTCGGTGGTTTGGGCTCTACGGGCCTCAGGCCAGCAGATTCCGGAACGGGTGACAGGTGTAGACCTGATGGCGCGCTTGCTCGCGGTCGCAGCCAAGCATGGGCTGCGTGTCTACTTCCTTGGCGCGAGGCTCGAGGTCGTCACGGCGCTGGTAAATGGCACGAAAGCACAGCATCCCGGGATCCAAATTGCAGGCTATCGCGACGGTTACTTCGACGCTGACGCTCACATGAGCATCGTCGAGCAGATCCGCGCGGCCAAGCCCGACATACTGTTCGTCGGGATGCCCTCGCCCTTCAAGGAAACTTGGTGCGAGCGTCACCGGCAACGCCTCGATGTCCCCATCATCATCGGTGTCGGTGGCAGTTTCGACGTATTGGCCGGCTTCATCAAACGGGCTCCACGGATACTACAATCGATGGGGCTTGAATGGTTGTGGCGACTTCTCATGGAGCCGCGACGGCTGTGCATGCGATACGTCATAAACAATAGCGAATTTATTTGGCAGGCAGGCAAAGAGATTGTCGCTCGCCGTTGGGGACGGACGCCCCCTCCAATTGCACAAAGTGAATAGCGAGGCAGGCGCCAACGATGCAACGCAACATAATGATCTTCATGGGCACCCGTCCGGAAGCAGTCAAGCTGGCACCCGTGGTGACCGCGCTGCGGAATGCCCCCGACTTGCGTTGCACTGTGGTCGCTACCGGCCAGCACAGGGAAATGTTCCAGCAAGTTGCGGAGACTTTCGGGTTTGCCGTCGACGACAATCTCGACGTCATGCGTCCGAACCACACGCTGGCGGGATTGACTGCCAGGCTGGTGGAAACCATCGACGGCCGGCTGGAATCGACGCAAGCCGACATGGCGCTGGTACAAGGCGACACCACAACCGTGCTGGCTGCCGCACTGGCCTGCTTTTACCGACGCATCCCGATCGGCCATGTCGAGGCGGGGTTGCGCACCGGCAATATTTTATCGCCTTTTCCAGAGGAAGCGAACCGGACGCTGGCCACTCCGCTGATGTCCCTTCATTTCGCTCCCACCGCTGCGGCTCGCTTGAGCCTGTTGCGCGAATCTGTGCCTGACGCAAGCATTTCAGTAACAGGAAACACGGTTATCGACGCTCTACGTATCGAAGTGGCTACCCAGGCATCCGATGCGGTACTGCGGGCATGTATCAAGGATGAGTTGAGCAAGCTCTTGGGGGACGACTGGTCACAGGTCCCCACCGTCGTCGTCACCGGTCACCGTAGGGAGAACTTTGGTAACGGCATCGAACAGATATGCAACGCGATCGCAACCCTGGCTGCGCGTTTCCCCAATCATCGCTTCGTTTATCCCGTCCATCTCAATCCCAACGTATTGGTTCACGTCAATCGGCTGCTTTGCGGATTGCCAAACGTCAAGCTTATCCCTCCCCAAAGCTACCGAAACTTCGTGGCCCTCATGGCGCATTGCCGATTGGTCTTGACCGATTCGGGCGGTCTGCAGGAAGAGGCCCCCTCACTGGGAAAGCCGGTTCTTGTGATGCGCGATTCCACCGAGCGCCCCGAAGGAGTGGCCGCCGGCACGACCCTTCTGACGGGGACCAATGCACGAGTCATTGTCAAGCACGTAACCCGGCTGCTTACGGACCCAACTGCTTACCGTTCCATGGTTACGACGACGAACCCCTACGGCGACGGCTATGCCGCCGATCGGATCGTAGACCGGATTCGTCAGTACTTCCGCGAACGTGACCGCGACCAGAGGGCAGCCTGATCGCGCGAGGCGTGGGCGACCGACACCGGAAAGAGCCAAATGTTCCGCGTCGTTTCTCCTTTGATAGGTAGGTCTGTGACGTTCCAGGACAAATTGATCTCAGTATCCTTCAGGGGTCCCGGCTTCGATCACGTGCGGCTATTTGCTGCGATCATCGTCCTGTTGCACCACTGCCGTGGCATTCAATACTATGATTTCCGCGACGATCCGTTGCTGCAATACAGCGGAGGCTTCCTGGATTTTGGCCGCTTCGCCGTGATTACTTTCTTCGCCATCAGCGGGTTTCTGGTAACGCCGAGCCTGCTGCGCACCGGAAACGTCATCGACTACGCCGTGCATAGGAGCATGAGGATATTTCCGGCCCTTATCGTCGTGGTGGCACTGACAATGCTCCTACTCGGTCCAGCGTTCACGACCGAGACATTCTCGTCCTACTTTCGAGATCCGCAAACCTACCGCTACGCAAAGAACGTATTCACATCGGTCGTCGACCACTTGCCGGGCGTGACCGAGCGTCCGGGAACGCAATTGAGCATCAATGGTTCTCTTTGGACGCTGCACTTCGAAGTTCTCTGCTACATTCTGCTGGGCTCTATCGGCGCGATCGGCATGTTGAGCCGCCGCAACGCTGTCTTGGCGCTGTGGTGTGCGGTCTATGCAGTCTACGCCGCGATCTGCATGATACCGTCGTTTGCCGCTGCTCTGCCCGCCCGCATTTCGACCTTTGTTGGTCTGTTTGTCTACTTCGGATCCGGCGTGCTGCTGTACCTGTTCCGGGAACGTGTTCCGTTTTCGATCCCTCTGGCTTCTGCAGCAATTGCACTGTTGCTTCTCGCCTTGCCTCTGGGCGGTGGACCGCTGACGGCGCCGATCTGCCTGCCGTATCTGATGGTGCTTTGCGGGCTATCAAATCTGTCGGGACGTGTAAGTCTGAAAAAAGACCTCTCGTACGGCATATATTTGATTCATGCGCCGGTCTTGTTCGCGTTCAGCCTTACCTTTCCCGGTGTTCACACATGGTGGATTGGCGCTGTCGTCGTCGTTTTGCTCACCTCGATACTAGCCTACGCATCGTGGGTCTTTGTGGAACGCCCTGCATTGAACAAGAAGAAAGCAGCGGCCGTCTGGGTGCAGCGTCGAATCGGAACGCTCATGCAGACCCTGGTGGGACGGCCGCCCACCCGGGCCACCGGCCGAGACGATGGCTTTCCGGCGAGGACCGATTGATTGGAAAGGAAATGAGATGAGCCTGCATGAAGGAAATTGGCCTGACGCTCGCAGTCGCCGTCGCCAGGGCCCGGTCGCGCCAGAACGCAGCCTCAGAATCAAGGCTTTCTACGGCCTCCTGCCTTACGTCTCGCATCTTGCTCGTCAGCGGCGAATGCGGCGTTTTGTGCAACTGATGGATATCAAACCGGGCACTCGCGTACTCGACCTGGGTGGTAGCCCCCGTATCTGGGACAATGTGGAGATACCTCTCAATGTCACTATGCTGAATCTGCCGGGTGCTATCCCCTCAGCCGAATTGGAGTCCATCCGAGAGCCGGGCACGAACATCCATTCCTTCCACCACATCGAAGGCGACGCATGTAAGGTCAGCCAATTCGCGGACGCTTCCTTCGATCTGATTTTCAGCAACAGCGTCATCGAGCACGTGGGTCCGGAAGACAAGCAGGACGAATTTGCTCGCGAGGTCATCCGCCTTGGAAAATCATACTGGGTTCAAACGCCTTCCCCGTGGTTTCCGATCGAAGCTCACTCCGGTTTGCCCTTCTACTGGTTCTATCCGGAACGTTTCCGCGCATGGCTACTGGCACGTTCGCGGAAGACGCTCCCCGCATGGTGGACAGACTACATCGCTACAACGCGCGTCCTCTCACACCGACGAATGGCAAAACTATTCCCGAACGCCCGGATCCGCGTCGAGTTTCTTTTTGGCTTGCCAAAGTCTTACGTTGCGTATTCGGGAAAAAATGACACCCATTGAGACCGACGAAGCGCTTCTTCATCATCGTTGGTGGCGACCCAGCCAACTGCATTATCCGGCCGAACTCGCTTTTCACCATGTCAGGGGCTTGCTAACGCTCCCACGACTTGCGTCGATGCTTCCGACCGGTCGTTCAGTATCTCCCGATAGAACTTCTCGAGTGATTTGGCTGCACCACTCCAGGCATATCGCTCAACGGCCAGCTGCCTTGCCGACTGACCCAGACGTGCCACCAAAGCGGGCTCAGCCAACAGATTGTTGACCGCCTGTGCGAATGCTGCCGGCTCGTCCTCGATCAGCAGATCGCGCCCAGGGACCGCCTCGATACCTTCGGCTCCAAGAGACGTCGACACAATCGCCGCGCCCATCGACATCGCTTCGACGATCTTGAGTCGGGTGCCACCGCCAAATCGAAGCGGCACCACCACGGCCGTAGCCGATGCAAGGTGCGGTCGGAGATCCGGAACAAAACCCGTGACTTCGATATTGTGCTGGCTCAACGCAAGAATGGACGATGGCGCCTGAGCGCCGATGATCTTGAGGCGCGCCTGTGGATTAACCTCGGCGATCCGCGGCCAAATATCCCGAACGAAATGCGTGACTGCGTCGACGTTCGGAAAATAGGACAGGAGCCCGAAGAAGACAACAGTACGACCATCTGGTGACGCCTCGGTTGAGGACGGACGATAGTACTCGACATCGGCGGCATTGGGAATCACCAAGGATCGGATTCCGGCAACTTCGCCGTTCAGCCGCTTCTGGTCGTTCTCACTGCACAGGGACACTCCGTCAGCGTCGTCGTAGGTCGAGAGCTCTTCACGCCGGAGCTTGCGCCAATTCGCCCCCGCATAGAGGCGCCGAACAGGCCCGCCTGCACGCGCATACTGTCTCGCCAGATCGTAGTCGATGTTGTGCGATGCGACGACCAGGGCCGGAGGCCTGCATCCGGATGGGGCCTGTCGAAGCTCGCAGTGCCCCAGGAACGAAAACTCGAGATGCACAATATCGAAAAGTCTGGCCCGTAACACTCGGTCGAGCGCATACTGAAACGCGGGCACGCTGACGATCAGCCGCTCGAAACTCCGAGTTGAGGTCATTGATCGGAGTTGGAGCAGCCTCTTGGCCAGGCCGCTGTGGCTGTGAGGATTTGGCACGAGCACCACTTCGTGGCAGTAGGCTTCCATGGCTCGGCGGCATTCATCGATATCAAACGAAGGCTCGACCAATACCACCGCGGTGAGCCGATGGCGCTGCGCGAGTTCCGTCATCAGCCCATGCATTCGCGCCTGAGCGCCGCAGCGTGGCGGGCTTGCCGGCATTTGAGAGACGCAGAGAATGTCCAGAGAAGCTGTACTCATGATCCATCACGGAAAAACGGCGCATCGGTAAATTCGGCCAGTATCGACACTTAACAGGGTTGTCCGGTCTCGCCCACAGAGACTGGTCTCGCAGTGCCCAAAAAGCGGCTCGCCCCGCTTACCGGGTTCTCATCAGATCCCGTGCGACCGAGCCGACAAGCTTTATTGGGCCGGTCAGTCCAAACACACCCGCTACGATAAGAAGATAGAGGAACGTGCAGAACGCGACCGACAACGGAATGCGAATGAAGCTCTGAAAGTCGCTCAGTATCGCGATCTGTAGCCCCCATCCTGCTGCCAGAATGCCGATCGCGCCGACTAGCTGAGGCCCTACGGCACGGATCACCAAAGCAGCATCGATCCCAATAGAACCGCCCGCATAAACGACTGAAGGAATCGCAATGAGCAGGGCCACTAAAACGGTTGCAGCGGCAACACCTGTCGGACCGAATGACACACCTGCGACGACGGCCATCAGTTGAACGACAAGGGTAACAACGCCCCAATTCTGCCAGCGGTCAGGTCTTCCGAGGGAAAGATGCAGCCAGGCCTGCGAACCCTCGACAACTTGAAAAATGCCTCGCGCCGCGATGATACTGAGGAGCGATCCAGCCACATGCCACTTTTCGCCCAGCAACAACACCGTAATATCCTGTGCCGTGACCGACAGGATCGCGGCGATGGGCATCAGGAAGAAGGCTAGCACAGACAGCGCGGCTTCGTATTTCTGCCGGAGCGCGACTGGATCGGAGCGAAGTTTGCTCAACGAAGGGGTGCCAACGGCCTGGGCTTGGCCAATGACCAGCAGAATTGAATACTCATACAGCACGGTTGCGTTCTGATAGTAACCGACTACGTCAGGTCGGTAGAACAAGCCTAGCCCGATCCGATCGACAGCTTTCGCTATGTTATACGCGACGGAAAATCCGACCACGTGTAGTCCAAAGCGCATCATCGACTTCACTTCGCTGTCGAACACCGGGAGCCCCGGCTTCCAGCTGCACAGAAACCATGACCCGATGACTACGCAGAGCGCGGATGCGATCGGACGCAACACCAGCGCCCAATATCCATATCCATATCTGGCCATCGCAACGGCAACGACAACTCCGACAAAAGTGCTTGAAACCTGTATTCGGGCGATCGCGCCAAACTGCATCGTGCGCCGCAGAAGCGCCATATGCTGGCTTGACACGCCCAGGAGCGCGAACGTGACCGAGGCGCACAATGTAATCGGGCCGAGCCTTGGGTCGTGAAAGATACTCGCGATCAGGGGGCCGAATGCTGCGGATACGACGGCAACTATAACCCCACTGGCCGTGCTGAACCAGAACAGGCTACTGATCTGGCCCGGCGTGATCCTGCTCCTTTGCGCTGTAGCTTCACCGAGGCCGAAGTCTATCAACATCGGCGCGAAGCTCGTCACGACTATGAAGATCGCCACTAGACCAAAGTCCTCGGGCGTCAGAAGCCGCGCCAGGATGATCGCGCCGACGAGTTGGAGGGCGCCGTTGCCATACTGCATCACGAGCGAAACGATGCCGCCGCGGAGAGCGCGACGTCCGAGATCTTCCACGACCTTGTGGTCATCGAAATATGCTTCCGTCCGCTCCACCATTCTTGACCAGCCGACTCCGTCCATCAAGAGCATCTTATGCCCCAAAGGCACGGATCGAGGCGTTCGATCGACCGCATGCACTTCACTGGACAGTCATTTCTTGACTTGGCGTCATGATGAAAGCAAGACGACATATTGTCAGATTCAACTGGCCATTTCCGCCCATCAATCTGCTCGACCGTCGTCCCAATGTCTCGCACAAACACGATCGCGACATCACGCGAACGGACGATTTGATCACAAGGTGGCAAACAGATCGAGCCATTTTCCGACGAAGAGAAGGTACGTATTGACGGCCCAAATCGGCAGCTTGCGACCCGCCATGTAGTAGCGTGAAAAATCCTGCCGAAAGGCCGACCAGTTCGCAGCATTGGCACCGTTTATCGAGATGGTGATCGACGGCGAAAGAATACGCGCTGTGTGCCACCAGCCTGACGGCATGAAGAGTGTTTCACCAGGATGAAGAGTAAAGCGAATGCCCTTTGCATTGCCAAAGAGCGAGAAGCGATTTTGATCCCAATTATCAATATCGCTTATCTCCGATATGTTGGGCTGCTCCCGTGCTTGCGTGGTGCGTGCCTTTGCCGGATCGCCTCGAACATAAACGTACTGCGTCTGGTCAGGCGCGAATCCGATGTATTCCTTCACACCCTGGATCTGCATCAGAAAGGCATGGGTATGAAGGCCGTCGTAGTGCAGAACCGGGAATTTGGCCCCCTTCCCGCCTACATAAAGCTCGGTATACGTCATGGGCGCGCGCGCCGACATGAGCGGATGCTCTAGCCAGTTTGGCCGCGTGCAGGATGGCATCGGTGATATATCTGCCTGTAGCGACGCCGGGAGGTTCTTGACGAGATAATTGCGCAGGTATGGCGCAGGCGCCTCGGGAGTGGAAGCAATGACCTCGTCGATCAACTGCGCCATCGAGAGCTCGCGCCCGTCGACTTTCAAAAGTAGATCGCCGTGGCATGTCTTGAAGAATTCGAATGTCCATTTGTTACTGGCGGCCCAGTGGTCGAGCGCACCTGTGATAATGACGGGCTTCAACGGGTTGACGTACTCTCGCACATATCGCTCGCACCCGAGTTGCGCCCACTCGTGTCGGTCGATCTCTTGCGAGAAGGTTGGACCACTGCGGACATTCACTGGTTGATAATTCATGCCACGCGCTCCAGATGCCGGCGGAATTCTCGAAGAAAGTTACGGTTACGCAATTCCCTTGGTTGCGTGCGGCCGCGTCACCGCGGCCTCGGCCTGGGCTGCCACTTGCCGCAACGTTTGGAAGAACAAGCTTCTCGGATCCATGCGCCAGCCGATCTGTCCCTGGAGTGCGACCGCGACACGCACCGCCAGCAGCGAGTGACCACCAAGATCGAAGAAGTTGTCACCCGCATTGATCTTCTCGACTCGCAGAGCTTCGCGCCAAATGCCGGCGAGAAGCTGCTCCATTCCCGGCGCCGGCGGCTCACTGAGCGGCACATCGTCGCCTACCGAGCGGAATACATTGGGCAATGCCTCGACATCGAGCTTGCCGTTCGCCGTCAGCGGAAGCGACTGCAGCGTCACGACAAACGAGGGAATCATGTAGTCGGGCAAGCTGGTCCGCAGATATTTGCGGACATCACTGACCGTCAGATCTTCTCCGCCGTTCACCACGACGTAGGCAACGACACGGGTATCTCCCGGGCGGGCCTCGCGCGTGACGACGACGGATTGACGAACAAGGGGATGAGCGTCGAGCGTTGCCTCGATCTCGCCGAGTTCGATGCGAAATCCGCGGATCTTGACCTGTGCGTCGATCCGGCCGAGGAATTCGAGTTCGCCGTCGGGCAGCCT
>LNAP01000609.1_pt1 | contig 53977 bp, 53 predicted proteins | sample 602601 | NCBI WGS metagenome assembly LNAP01 (sample SAMN02440304, study PRJNA202911) | soil metagenome | biome: Subtropical and temperate rainforests or woodlands; isolation source: soil samples (1 kg each in a 20% v/v slurry with milli Q water) were... ...
GAATTGTCAGCATCACCTTGAGCAAGGCCTAAAGCGCCTGTACCAACGTTGTTGTCACCTTTGAAACGTGTATGTGTGTAGTAAGTGTTTACTATACTCTTTGATTTTATTGAATTTTTTCGCTGTAAAGGTTGATGGAATTCCCTTTCTAGTTTATTGTTCAAGGATGTTAGGAGCATGAATTTATGAACGAAAATAAAAGCAAATCATCAGGCATTATTGAAGCAGTAGTCGACAAAATTGCACCTAATAGACACGCACCAATTGATGAGCGATTAGCGCAACTTACCTCCGAACAAAAACAACAACTCCAATCAATCGAAGATAACACCATTAAGAACTTTTCTGGCATGCTAGATGAACTTGAATCAGCACTTGGCATGTTGCGTATCGGACATCATTTTGGCTGGCGAACGCTCTATATAGTGCATAGCAAAAGAACTATTCGCAAATACGAAGAAATTTTGAACATTAAAATTCGTGATGTATTTCCAGAAGAAGGACCAAGCTCCAATCGGTCTATTGGACTTGCTTTAGCTAAGCGTGCCTCTAATTTTTGGAAGGTTGTTTCAGGCGAAATTAAGATCACGAATCGACGTGAAATTGAGTAAGGGATAAATAAATCTCCTTAAGGGGTTTACATCAACCCTTAATTGAATTATTCTGCAAGGGAACTTAAGGGCCCTTGCATGGAATCGCACAAATTTAATAAAGGTTTTAATGAATCCGCGTTCGGCTCGGGGATTTGGACGGATGCGCTAGCACCGCCCAAATCATCGAACGAAGGCGGAACCACGTTTGCTGAATATGCCACGGCATCACAATCGACCACCCACCCCCGTGTGGTAATACGGGGGGAAAGTTTTAATAACAAATCTAATAACACAGATAAAACTGATGGTGAAAAACACGAACTATTTAGTAATAACGGTAAGCCTTTTGTTATTTCTACACCATTACCAAAAATAGATGGTGAACCATACTCTGCCATTACTGATTTCTTAAACTGCACCTTTCCCTTCAAAGAACATCAATTAGATTCTGTTGTATTAGGTTTAATTGAATGCCTAGGTAATCATTTCTCTCCAATTAAGAATCGCTTTAAAGGTTTACACGGTTGGGAGCATTCCATTCAGCTAGGTGAGACTAAAACATTCTTTGGCTACGGTGGGCAAAATAACACCGCTTTTTTATCTATTCCCGGTGAAGCCTGTCATATGGTGCCAAGTTGGCACAAATTGATCATTCTTATCCGCGATAAATTCCAAGGGAAAATCACCAGATGGGATGGCGCAGTTGATGATTATGAAGGTAAACATAGTGTTGATTTAGCAGTTCAATATTATAAAGATGGAAAATTCAATGCTGGTGGAAAAATGCCAGGGTGTGATCAAAGAGGCAATTGGCTTATGCCTGATGGTAGAGGTCGTACCTTTTATGTAGGTAAGCGCGAGAATGGAAAAGTACTTCGTGTTTATGAGAAAGGCATGCAGTTAGGTGCGAAATGGCATCCATGGGTTAGGTGGGAAATTGAACTTCATAGTGTAGATCGTGTTATTCCCTGGGATGTATTACTTGAGCCTGGCAAATATGTTGCTGGTGCATATCCTCAAGCTACTGGATGGATTCAAGAAGAAATGAGCCGTATTCGTACTATTCAAAACACTGCTCAAATCAGTTATGACTATATGACCGCCTGCACATCTATTTCTTACGGCAAACATCTCAATGTAATGCTTGAAGTTGAGGGTTCTCCTGAGAAAGTTCTGGAAAAACTCATTCGTAGTGGCATCCCTAAACGACTAGATTTACCTATCGTTGATAAAAACGAGGGTTGGGAAGAATGAGAACTCTCAATTTAGATGAAGCTGCGGTATTTCTAAAAATTCCACCTGAGCATGTTATATCCAAAGTTGAGTCAGGAATATTGCCTGGTGCAAAGTTTAATGATGATTTTATATTTATAGATGTAGATTTAGTTAACTACATTAGAAGCAATTACCAATCCCCAACTAATAGCTTTATATCAACAATAAATGATACATCTAAAACCTCTGAGCCATTATTCAGAGATCTAATTCCGCATTTATTAAGAACAGAAGAAAATCGTGTAAGGCGTGGTGAGTTAAGTCCAAAATCCTTAAGAATAACTGAGAACAGATTAGATAAATGGATATCACCATACTTTAATGAAATCCCGATCATTAAGATTGATTATCTAACGCTTGAAAATTTTATTGAAAGTCTTACTGCAGCAGATATAAATGGTGTTGCCATTTCACAGTATCTTATTATTATCAGAAAAGTTTTGAATTACGCCCTCATTACAAATCTCATATCTAGGCTACCACTTTTCCCGCGCGTTAAGACACCAAGACAATCTCGCGGTGCATTCACTATATGCGAGTATCGTAAGTTGCTTAAAACATCATGGCAGTTACGAGATCAGCCATACATGATGCAACATCGTCCAAGGTTACTCAATATTAATGAAAATATGAAAATGGAAGTTTTCATGCCTCGCGATATGACAAGATTAATTGGTTTTATGGTTAATAGTTTTATACGACCAAGTGATTTAAAGTTTATCCAGCATAAGCATGTTGAAATAATAAATTCAGATTATCGTTACTTAAGACTATCGCTACCCGAAACTAAGAAGCACGATCAGCCAATAGTAACAATGACAGCTTGTGTCGGTATATATCAGAGATTATTAAAGGATGCACAAGCTAGAGGTTATGGGAAACCTAATGATTATTTATTTCTACCTGAACTTGGAAAACGTAGAGATCATGCACTGAGACATATGGGTTTTTTATTTACTTGGATTTTGAATAACGCGAATATTAAATACGGTACAAAAGGACAAAATAGAACACTCTATTGCTTACGGCATACGGCAATCACCTATAGACTGCTATATGGTGAAGGGGTAGATTTGCTGACACTAGCAAAGAACGCTAGAACCTCAGTAAATATGATTGAAAAGCATTATGCATCAACACTTAACGGTGAGATGAATATTGCACTTCTGCATAGTAAGAGAGTGCGAAAATCACACTAAATTGACAAATAAAAACGGCATCCGAAGATGCCGTTTTAACTTATAGCTTTAAGCTAACAGGGTTACCCCTGCCTTATCCTAGAAGAATAAGATTGCGCCCAAAGAGATAGTTTTTGCTTTAGCGTCTGCATCATTAGCAGCAACATCTGAACTTCTTTCACGTTCAGTTTGTGAGTATTCAGCAACTAAGTTCAAGTGTTTTGTCAATGGGTGGTAAGCACCAACTGTCCACATTGAATCTTTAATTTCGTTCCAAGAAGCTTTATCAATTGAGTTTGCATCAAGTGTAGATTCACCGTATGAAACGCCCAATTTAGTAGCTACACCTGGAAGTGTGTATGTACCTTGAACGTACCATTGATCTGAATCACGGCGTTTGCCATCAGCACTGAAACCGTCCATTAATTGGAATGTTTGACCGATACCTTTACCATCACCGTAGTAACCAGTTAAACCGAAGCCAGCTACGTTAACGTTAGCACCGATGTCCCAAGCGTTAGCGCGCTCGCTACCGTTAGCACCATTGAACTCAACTTTTTGTGAGATACCTGAAGCCCAAACTTTACCAGCTACGTCGCCAGTCCACTCGTATGAAGCTTTACCTTCGTATGCTGTTTGACCTTCAGCACGGTTAGTACTTGTAGCTGAAACACCAGCTGAACCATTTGTAGCATTCCAAGCTTGTGTCAAACCAACTGTGAAGCTGAAGCCATTCCAGTTTGGTGATGAGTAAGCAACTTGTGATTTCCAGTCAGCGTACATGAAACCTGTACCGATACGACCTAATGTTGTTGTGTTACCAGCTAATGAACCAGCACCGCCACCAACGCCCAATAATGTCATGTCGTTCAAGATAGCGTCTGAAGCGTAGATACCCAGATCTTTACCTAACTTGATAGAACCCCATGATTTGTCACCGAATGTCAAGAATGCTTGACGGTTCTCAGCACGACCACCGTCGCCGCCGCCATTGTCTTGAATACCTGAACGAGTTGATGATGAACCTGGGTTCATGCTGATTGTGAAACCAACATCAACGTCGTTTTGACGTGTTTTACCAGATACTGACAGGTAGTTAGGTAACAGACCTGTAGTGATGTTTGCTGAATTCTCAGAGTTGCCAGCACCTAAGCCCAAAGGAGCTGCAGCACCACCATTGTCACCACTGAAACGTGTATGTGTGTAGTAAGCGTTTACAACACCGCCGATGTCCAATGTCCAATCGCCAGCTGGAATGATGATACCAGCGTTTGCGCTTGAAGCTGCAGCAACTAATGCTGAAGCAACTGCCAATTTAATAGTTGTTTTCATATAAATCTCCTAAAAATTTATTGCTCTTATTACTTCATAACCCCATTAGTTTTACTTTTAACAGTAATTAACCAAATGAGAAAGTTTGCAAGCTTTCTCGACGAAATATAAATTTCATCAAGATAAGGTAGTCGTAGTATGCATCAATCGTTTTAGTTAAGACAACTTAAAATTTGCATTTTTGTCACAATTACTTACATTTGTTGTAATTTTGCAACATCACTTATAAATACTCATCCACAGCAAATAACTTACGATGCTCACGAATGGCAAAGCGGTCTGTCATACCTGCAATGTAATCTGCAACTGCGCGGGCTTTATCGATTTCTGCATAGGCTTGGAACTCATCTGGCAATAACCCTGCATTCTCAAAAAAAGCCGTAAATAGCTCACGTACAATACGGGCGGCCTTGGCGCTCATGCGGTTTACCTTGTAATGGTGATACAGATTTTTACGCAAAAACTGTTTCAGTTTAAGGTTTTGTGCTGCGATGTCAGTGCTGAAATGCACTAATTGTGGCAGTTTACGGATGTCGGCAATGCTGGCCGGCTGATGCAGTGCGATGTTTTTTGCAGTTTGATCGCATAAATCCACCACCAACGTATTAATCATGCGGCGTACGGTTTCATTCACCAGCCGCCTGTGTTCAAGCTTTGGATAAAGCGCTTTCACTTCGGCCAGATTTCGTGCAAACAAATCTACTTTGGATAACTGGTCTATCGTAATCAATCCGGAGCGTAATCCATCGTCTATATCATGATTGTTATAGGCAATCTCGTCCGCATAATTAGTTAGCTGGGCCTCTAAACTTGGGCTGGTTTTATCTATAAAGCGCTGACCGACTTCACCCAATTGCTTTGCGTTTTTAATTGAGCAATGTTTAAGTATGCCTTCACGCACCTCAAATGTGAGATTGAGGCCGTCGAATTCCGCATAGCGCAGCTCCAGCTGCTCGACCACACGCAGTGATTGCAGATTATGCTCAAAGCCGCCGTATTCACGCATGCAGTCATTAAGCGCATCCTGACCTGCATGACCAAACGGCGTGTGTCCCAGATCATGTGCGAGAGCAATTGCCTCGGTCAGGTCTTCGTGCAACTTAAGAGTGCGCGCGATAGCGCGTGCCAGTTGTGCGACTTCTATACTGTGGGTTAGCCGGGTACGAAATAAATCGCCTTCATGATTCACAAAAACCTGGGTTTTGTATTCCAGTCGACGAAATGCCGTTGAGTGGATAATGCGATCACGGTCGCGCTGAAAAGCATTACGGGTAGATGACGGCTGCTCTTTGTAAACGCGACCGAAAGTTTGCTCCGGGTTTGCGGCGTATGGCGCAAGTTGCAGATAATTCATATTCAAACCCGGCGACCATTCATTATAAAGTTAAAGTCGCCCTCAGTTTATCAGCATCGTAATCACTGGTAATGACAGATTTACCGATGCCTTGCTGTAATACCAGCCTGATCTTGCCATCTGCAACTTTCTTATCCATCTGCATTAATTCAAGGTATTTATCTGCGCCTAATTCTGGCGGGTCTAACGGCAGCCTGGCTTTGGTCAGCAGCGCATGAATGCGGGCAACCTCAGCAGCACTTAACCAACCCATGCGTTGCGAGAGGTCAGCCGCCATCATTGTGCCGGCAGCCACCGCCTCACCATGCAGCCATACGCCGTAACCCATTGCGTTCTCTATAGCATGGCCAAATGTATGCCCTAGATTAAGCAATGCACGTTCGCCAGCCTCATGCTCATCACGCGCCACCACGTCTGCCTTGTTCTGGCATGAGCGGTAGATGGCTTCACTGATGGCACTTTCCTCCAACGCCATTAATTGCTCAATGTGCGCTTCCAGCCAGTCAAAGAATTCAGCATCGCGAATCAGGCCATACTTGATGACTTCAGCCATCCCGGCAGACAGTTCACGTAAGGGTAGCGTTTTTAATGTATCAATATCTGCCAAAACTACCTGCGGCTGATAAAAAGCACCTATCATGTTTTTACCAAGCGGATGGTTAATGCCGGTTTTACCGCCTACAGATGAATCAACCTGAGACAGTAAGGTGGTTGGTATCTGAATAAAAGGCACACCGCGCAGATAAGTTGCCGCCGCATAACCCGTTAAATCACCAATCACACCGCCACCTAGGGCTATGAGCGTTGTGCTGCGTTCGCAGCGATTTTGCAGCAAGGCGTCATAAATTTTATTAAGCGTTTCTGTATTTTTATAGGCTTCGCCATCCGGCAGGATAATCGGGATCACACTTACCCCGGCAGCCTGTAGCGTTTGGCTTAATTTATCCAAGTACAGCGGGGCAACGGTTGTATTCGTTACGATAGCAACATGCTTGCGTTTTAAATGCGGCAATATTAAATCAGCGTTAGTAATTAAATTACGGCCGACATGAATCGGGTAACTTCTGTCTGCCAGTTCTACTTTGAGTGTTTGCATATCAGTCTAAAATTTAATGATCTGTTTGGGTAAATTCTTGGGTTGGGTCTGCACATAGCCTTAGCAGTAACTGCTCTATGTAGTTGGTAATTTCAACAGCGGATTGTGCGCCGGTGTCTACAATATAATCTGCAAGTTCTGTATAAATCGGATCACGCGCGACATACAGCTGTTCCAGCTTTTGTTTCGGGTTAGCCCCTTGTAATAAAGGGCGGCTTTTATCATTACGTGTACGCTGGTACAGATCGTGCACTTTTGCGCGCAGATAAATGATCTTGCCGCTATTCTTTAAAAACTTACGGTTGTCTGGATTCAGCACAGCCCCGCCGCCTGTTGCCACCACTACATGATTAAGCTGGCTTAGTTCTTCAATGGCAGCTGTTTCGCGCCTGCGAAAGCCATCTTCACCTTCGAGCTCAAAAATCAACGGTATCTTGACGCCGGTTTTACGTTCGATCTCTACGTCTGAATCGTAAAACTCCCTGCCCATCTGCTTAGCCAGCAAACGACCGATTGTCGTCTTGCCCGCCCCCATGAGGCCAATAAAATAAATGTTATTCAATTGAAAAAACCCTTAATTCTTACTCGCTACCGTTTACACATCTACAGCAGCGAATAAAACAAAATGCCCATCACTATGATGATGGGCATTTTATGACAATCTGGTGTTCCTGTCAGATTTTGCTGTTATTGCAACGTCATGCGGTCATCCATAATTTTAGGTGTGATGAAAATCAGCAGTTCGGTTTTATCTGAAACAGTTGATCTACGTTTAAATAAATTACCCATAATCGGCAAATCTCCGAAGAATGGTACTTTATCCAGTTCTGTACGGTCAGTTTGTTCATAAATACCGCCTAGAACCGCAGTTTCTCCGTTACCTACCAGCACTTGTGTATTGATTGACTGAGTATCAATCGCCACAGCCTCACCCAAGCCGACTCTTACTGTTTGTCCAACTTTGTCTTTTTTAACTTCCAGCTCCATGATGATTTTATCATCTGGTGTAATTTGCGGCGTCACTTCCAAACTCAGCACTGCTGGTTTAAATGTTACGTTGGCGGCACCACTGCTAGAAGCTTGCAGATAAGGAATTTCAGTACCTGCCGATATTTTTGCCTTACGCTGATTTGCTGTAGTAATACGTGGGCTGGAAACAATCTTGCCGCGTTTATCAGTCTCAAGTGCTGACAGTTCAAGATTTAACAGCAACCCAGCTGATAATCTGAATAAAGTAAATGCAAAGCTACCTGCACCCGCTTTGGTCACAGGCAGATTTGACATCAAATCCGGCAGACCATTGCTGCTTGTCAGCATACTATTAGTATTGCTTCCTTTGTCATAGTAGATAGTATCGGTTAGCGCTGTTTGTGCAGTGCCATTCATTGTACCCTGCGTGATGGTACCAGTGCTTGAAACGGTTGTTGGCCTGTTGCCTATTGCGCCACCTATAGTGGCAACACTGCTACCTGGCCTGCCGGTTTGTGTCACACCGAAGCGTGCGCCTAAATCCTTACCGAACTTCTCATCTGCAATTACCAATCGCGATTCAATCATCACCTGCTTCACAGGAACATCGGTTTTGTTAATGATTGCCTGCACTTGCTCCAGATATTTAGGAATATCCTGCACAAACACAGTGTTAGTGCGTGGATCAAGCACTGCGCTGCCGCGTTTTGATAAAATCTTTTGTTTAGGATCGCTCAAAATATCTTTTAACGCTTCGGCCTTCATGTAATTCAGCGTGAAAACCTCTGTACGCAGTGGCTCTACATCATCAATCTGCTGCTGGCTTTCGAACACTTGTTTTTCCTTGGCCGCTAACTCATCTGCCGGAGCGACTAATATCACATTGCCATTTTTACGTTTATCCAGGCCCTTACTTTGCATGATGATTTCCAGCGCCTGATCCCATGGCACATCTTTTAAACGCAAAGTCAGATTACCGGTCACCGTATCACTGGTAATAATGTTGAGGCCGGTGAAATCAGCAATTACCTGCAATACTGCACGTACTTCAATATTCTGGAAATTCAATGACAGTTTTTCGCCGGCATAACCAGGTTTGCTGCCACGCACCAGTTTATTCGGGTCTTCTACAATCTGGCGAACATCAATAATGAATTTTTTATCAGCCTGATATGCTGAATGCTCCCAGTTACCTTTAGGTTCAATCACCATGCGGCCATTTTTACCTTGTTTCATCGTGTCTACATAAATCACTGGTGTATTGAAATTGGTAACATTAAGGCGACGTTGCAGATTGTCCGGCACTTCAGTGTTAATAAAATCTACTAAGATAGTCTTGCCTTTTTGCTTGATGTTAATACCGGCAGATGGATCAGAAAGATCAACAATAATGCGCCCTTCACCATTTTTGCCACGAGCAAAATCAACATTGTTAATTGTGATGGATTTGCTACCTAACTTAGGCTCCGAGAATCTCGTTTCTATAGCTGAGCCAGCCGCCGCTTCATTTGCCTGCAGGGTTACAGTGACCTCATTACCACTTACGGTTGTGTTGTAGCCTACATTTTTGGATAGATTCAGTACCATGCGGGTACGTTCTTTACCTTGGGCTAAAGTGACACTCTTGAGAGAGCCCTGCTCTGCAACAATATTACTTTTGGTTAAACCATTGGCAACCTGAGGAAAATCGAGTGCGATTCTAGCTGGGTTGCTGAGCGTGAATCCAGCTGGAGGATTTGCCAGAGGCTGTGTTGTTTTAACACGAATAGTCACCCTGCCGCCGGGTAACGATGAAAAGTCTACACTCTCAATCTTGTTCGCTAAAGTCGATTGATCTTCAGCCAGCAATACGCCTGAAAACATAGCCATAACAAGCAATATTACAGCCTGTAAAAATTTTGATATCAACATATTCGTTTTCATCATTTCACCTTAAATCTATTTTTTTGATCCGAATGGTCAGTTTCGCAAGTTCCGGATTTCTCGTAACTCACTGGATTACATCAAAGTTGGTCATCACTTTTTGCAACCCAAGTTTCACTAATGTACTATTCCTGCAAAGCTAAATTAGAAACCCGCTCTACCCAATCGCCGGAAAGTTCATCTTGCACAATTTCATTCAGTAGCACTTCATTATCAGTAATTTGTGTGACTCTGCCGTAATTCTGCCCCACATAATTACCTACCCTTACCTGCTGAACATTATTATCAGGCGTTTTCAATAATGCATAAGTCAATTTTTTTCTGGATAGCATGCCAACGTATTTCAGGCTTTCAAGCGGGTAGGCTTCCATAGGCTCTTTAGGCCGGTTCGGGTTTGGCTGCAAGTTACTGCTTTTATTATTAGATGCTTTACGCGCACGAAACGGATCCACCAGGCTGCCATCCGCGTTATAGGGCAATGCAGCATAAGGTTTAACCTCTGGCAAAGGCTTAACACTTGGCTTAATATCCTTTGCCGCATCACGCATATACTGATCAAGGTCATCGCCTTCATCACCGCCACATGCCGTCAGCAGAACACTCAATGCCAGCATGGGCAGGAGCTTGAAATTTACAAATGGCACCAACTTAAGATTCAAACTGTGTTTCACTTAATCAGCCTTTCTGTCCAGATTTTGCTTTGGCTGCTTGTTCAGCTTTCAAAGCTTTCTGTTTTGCAGCAATCTCGTCCGCATCCAAGTAGCGATAAGTTTTTGCCACAGCTTCCATCGTCAATATTGCATCAGCAGTAGATGGCTTAGCATCTTTGCTCGCTAGAGGCTGCACGGAAACATTGCTTATGGTGACGATACGAGACAACCTGGAAATATCCGAGGCAAAGGCTCCTAGATCATGATACGTACCGAGCACTTTAATTGCGATTGGCATTTCTGCATAAAACTCTGCCTGCACCTCACTACCCGGTTTAAACAACTCAAACTCAAGCCCTCTGCTCAAACCAGCCTGGTTAATATCCGTCAGCAGCCCATCGATTTGCGACTTATCCGGCAACTGCCTCAGTAGCGCACCAAATGTTTTCTCAATTTCAACCATCTGAGCACGATAGGCTTCCAGATTGATTGCCTGACTCTTTTTCGCAAGAAACACATCTCTTAATTGCTGTTCTTTGGCTTTTTCCTGATCCAGCGTTTCTAACGCCGGACTCAGCAAGAAGTAATAACCCAGCCCTAAAAGCAGCACAAAAATAACGCCCAGCAGCACAGCCTTGACCGGCATAGGTAAATTACCGGCATTCTTGATATCAATGTTATTGAAATCATCTAACTTCATGACTTGGCCCCTCCTGCGGCTGCCGCATTTGTTGTATCAGCATCGCCTTCTGTCTGTGGAGCTTTAAGCTTTACCGTAAGCGTAAATACGTTCTGTTTCTGCCCGTTAGCCGTAACCGCTTTAATTTCAACCAGCCCCGGAGATTCCAACCAGCCAGAGGAATTGTAATTGCGCACCAGCGTAGCCACTCTGGCATTGGTATCAGCAACACCTTCGAGAGTAATCAGATCACCAACCTGCTTAATACTTTTTAAGTACATACCCTCTGGTAACTGTCGACTTAATTCATCAAACACTACTACCGCCTGACTGCGATTGGTTTGCAGATTCTCAACCACTTGCTTGCGTTCCAGCATGGCTGTGATTTGATCTTTCAGATCCTGAATGTCTTTGATTTCTTTATCCAGTTTCACAATTGCGGCATCCAAGCGGGCATTTCGCTCAGATTGAGAGTCAATTCTGGCATTAATGACGGTATAAGCCATAAATACAATGGCGCAAGCTGCAATAGCAGTAAAGGCTGCCATCAGGCCAAACTGGCGCTGTCTTGCCTCTCTTTTGAGTTGCCGATGCGGAAGTAAATTGACGCGTATCATAGCTCTATACCTCGCATTGCAAGTCCACAGGCTATCAAGAGGGATGGTGCATCAACAGGCAACTGCTGCGACCTGATTCCGGAACCCAATGCCATACTGTGGAACGGATTTGCTATTACAGTATGCACCTGGGTACGATCCTGCACTGTCACTTCAATGTCCGGGATGGAGGCACAGCCGCCCGCCAGAACAATGTGATCGACATGGTGATATTGCGTTGAACTGGTAAAAAACTGCTGCGCTCTGGCTACTTCTGTCGCCAATAACTGCACGAATGGCTGCAGAACTTCACTTTCGTAACTCTCAGGCAAGCCACCCTTGCGTTTGGAAATTTCAGCCTCTTCAATAGATAAACCAAATCGGCGCTGAATTTCCTGTGTCAACTGGTTGCCGCCAAAACTTTGCTCGCGTGCATATACCGGTTTGTTGTCATGCAATACGTTAATATGCATCATGGTGGCACCGATATCTATGATCATCACCGTTTGCTCGCTACCTGCATTTGGCAACTGTACTGACACCAAAGTATAGGCTGCCTCAGTTGCGTAGGAATCAACATCCATCACAATAACCTTCAGGCCGGCGACTTCGGCAGCCGCCACACGATCTTCAATCTTTTCTTTACGTGCCGCAACAATCAGCACCTCAACTTCTTCTTCCGCGTTATTTGGTGAGGGGCCGAGTATTTCAAAGTCAATATTCACTTCGTCCAGCGGGAACGGTATATATTGGTTAGCCTCACCCTCTACTTGCGCCTCCATGTCTTCTTCGCGCAAGCCGGCTTCCATAATCACTTTTTTACTGATAACCGCAGATGAAGGCAAAGCAAGCGCAGCATGCTTCTCACGCGTACTTAGCAGCTTACATGCCTGCCTGATAGCATCGGCAACCTTCTCAAGATCAGCCACATTGCCGTCAATCACGGCATCCTGTGCCATTGGGGCTATTGCGTAGCCTTCCAGTTTATAACCGCCACGACTATCGCCGGACAACTCTACGGCCTTCACTGAAGTAGAACTAATATCAATGCCAATAAGAGGAGGGGTTTTTTCTGTAAAAAGACTGAATTTCAAATTGAAATTCCTTTTCTAATTTCGTTAGTTACGAACATTTCTAATAATTTACATTAAATCCTAGCAACAAGTTTAAACCCTGTAAAGCAATTTCTTGTTTAATAAATTTAGTAATTACGGCATCACATTAAATTCACATGGATGCGCTAGGCAATTTATAATGATCAAATTGTATTTATATAAATCAATAAGAGATCTTTGCACGGCACTAAAAAATGGCATCGGTTTTGATCAAAACACAAAGTTTTTCACTCATCGGGTAACGAAAAATCTAAAAAGCTCAATATTTTGCATGGATTTTTTACTACACTTTGCATGACAAGATTAAATTTTTTAGTAATACTTGCCAGCTTGCAGGTTATTAGCCAATTGATGAGCCGAGCCAGATAGACGTTAACTTTATGCTTAAATATTGCTAATCAACTTTCTGATTAAATAACAGTTACTTGCAAAACTCTTAAACAAAGAAATAATATGACCTATGATACTGAATAAATGGTGGCACTACCTCGTAATGAGCCTGATTGTCGGCAGCCTGTCAGTGCTGGCATTAATTGGCGTTGCCGCAGCGCTAATATACCCAACCCTGCCATCACTTGAGGCCTTGACCGATTACCAACCCAAACTGCCACTAAGGGTTTATTCTGAAGATGGCTATCTGATCGATGAATTCGGCGAGGAGCGTCGCGCCTACATCAGGATTGAGCGAGTGCCGCAAAGCATGAAAGATGCGGTTCTGGCGATTGAAGACAGACGATTTTATCAGCATAGTGGTGTTGATTTTAAAGGCATTTTACGTGCTATCCGAAACAACATCACAGGCAGAAGCCATGAAGGTGCCAGCACCATTACCATGCAGGTTGCAAAGAATTTTTTCACCAAGCCCAATGGTAAACGTACCATCGTTACCAAAATCAACGAGGCAATGCTGGCGTTAAAAATTGAACACGCTTTAAACAAAGACCAAATTCTTGAACTCTACATTAACCAGATTTACCTAGGTCAGCGCGCCTATGGCTTTGCCGCTGCTGCACAGGTTTACTATGGAAAACCATTAGAAAAACTCAATCTTGCAGAAACAGCATTGCTTGCAGGCTTGCCGAAAGCCCCTTCCGGATACAACCCATTCGTTAACCCCAAGCGCGCCATCGCCCGTCAGCAAGAGGTTTTGCGTGATATGCACCGCTTTGGCTTTATCCAGGAGCCGGTTTATGAGGCCGCCTTGAAACAGCCGCTAAGGTTTAAAGCATCAAAACAGGCAAGGGATCTGGCGGCAGATTATGTTGCAGAAATAGTCCGTGAAAGTCTTTATGCACAATATCAGGATGATATTTACAGCAGCGGCCTGCGCGTTTATACCACAATACGTAAAGCCAATCAGGAAGCTGCCAATACTGCCATCAGAGAGGGCGTATTAGACTACGATTCACGCCACGGCTTCCGCGGACCTGAAAAAACATTGAATCTTGCCAAAATCTTAGCTGACAATCCATCCGATGGCTTAAATGAAGCACTGGATGAATTTGAGGAGTCGAATGGTTTTATCCCTGCGATTGTAACCAGTCTGTCACCAAAATCCGTGCATGTTCACACCAAGCAAGGTGACGATATCGAGATTACCGGCAAGGGGTTGGCACTTGTGGCAAGAACCCTCAATGAAAAAAAACCTGAAAAACGCCTGCTAACTGCCGGCTCAATTATCAGGGTTAGCAAAAGCACGAGCCAGAAGGATAGTAATGGCTGGAGAATAGTGCAGATCCCACAGGTTGAATCAGCCCTGATCGCGCTGGACCCTGAAACAGGCGCAGTGCGCGCCCTGGTTGGCGGCTTTGACTTCAATCGCAACAAGTTTAATCACGTCACACAGGCATGGCGTCAGCCTGGCTCCAGCTTCAAACCTTTTATTTACTCTGCAGCCCTGGAAAAAGGTTTCACACCGGCATCGATTGTTGAAGACAGTCCTCTTAACTTTTCAGCCAAGGAGACCGGCGGCGAAGAATGGTCACCCCGCAACTTTGACAATACCTTCGAGGGCCCAATTCGTTTAAGGCAAGCCCTCACAAAATCAAAGAATCTGGTTTCGATTCGCGTTATACAATCGATAGGACCAAGTTACGCCCAGGATTACATCACCCGCTTCGGTTTTGCAGCCAAGGATCATCCCGCTTACCTGACCATGGCACTCGGTGCAGGCTCGGTAACGCCATGGCAGATGGCAACAGCCTATGCAGTATTCGCCAATGGCGGCTACCGCGTGAAACCAAACCTAATTGCCAAAATTGTAGACCAAAACGGTAAAGTACTGGTGGAAACTAAATTTACCAAAGCCGGTCAGGGCGCTCCCCGAGTCATTGATGCACGCAACGCCTTTATCATGAACTCCATGATGCAGGACGTAGTCAGACGCGGCACTGCAACCAGAGCACTGCAATTGGGCCGCAATGATCTTGCCGGCAAAACCGGCACCACCAATGACCATTTTGATGCATGGTTTGCAGGCTATAACCCTAAACAAGTTGCAGTTGCCTGGGTGGGCTACGACAAACCGCGCGCACTTGGCGGCAGCGAGACCGGCGGTGCAGCAGCGCTGCCTATCTGGATTAAATACATGGCAACAGCCCTCAGGGGCATGCCTGATGTAGAGCCTGTGGTTCCTGATGGTGTAATGGCGTTAAGAATTGACCCTGTTACCGGCATACGCGCAGATAACGACGAAAACGGCATTTACGAGTATTTCTATCATGAGAACCCACCGCCGGAAATCGAAGAGCGACTGCCATCATTGTTCGATGATCTGGAGTCTACGGAAGATGTGCAATTAAATCAGGCGCAGAAATTACTGCAGCCTGAAATTATATTGCCGCCTAGCCCACCGGTTACAAAACATGGTGAAAGCACGCCAAAAACTACAGAAATTCCCAGCAGAAATCCGTTAAACGGACATTAAAGCGTCAGCTCCAATACGACCGGCGTGTGATCAGACGGGCGCTCAAGCTTACGCGGCGCCTTGTCTATATGTGCTGCTGCGCAGTGTGCTTTCAGCGCATCACTCACCAGTATATGATCGATGCGCATCCCCAGGTTGCGTCGAAACCCCGCCATACGGTAATCCCACCAGCTAAAACTTTTTTCCGGCTGTTCAAACAACCTGAAACTATCATGCAGTCCCAGCTGAATCAATTGTTGAAATGCCTCGCGCTCAGGCGGGGATACCAGCACCTGCCCCATCCAGGCGGCAGGATCATGGCAGTCGCGATCTTCTGGAGCAATATTGTAATCCCCCAGTAAAACCAACTTGGGATGTGCAGACAGCTCAGCCTTCAGCCAGTCATGCAGTGCGTTGAGCCAGCGTAGCTTATATTGATATTTATCTGAGTCTACAGCCTGTCCATTCGGAATATAGGCGCATACCACACGTACATCACCGATATTAGCTGCAATCACACGCTGCTGCTCATCGGCAAAGTCAGGAATGTTACGCTGAATATTCGCCAGAGGATGCCTACTCAGAATCGCTACACCGTTATAAGTTTTTTGCCCGATATGAACAGCCTCATAGCCAGCCTCTTTTAAAGCCTCATATGGAAACTTACTGTCTTCCTGCTTGGTTTCTTGCAGGCAGAGTACATCTGGTTCGGCTTGTTTCAGCCAATCCAGTACATGCGGTAATCTAACGTTTAACGAGTTAACGTTCCAGGTAGCAAATTTCAAAAAGACAACCTCAGGGTTTCAGTAATTCATGAATACACAAAGGCTGCCGTTGCGTTGATAGCAATAACGGCAACCCTAGGTGTGTTATTAAGCCGTCATGCCGCTGTGGCGCAGCAAGGCATCAATGCTCGGCTCACGGCCACGGAATGCGGCAAAGGATTCCATCGCCGAACGCGAGCCACCTTTTGCCAGAATTTCCTGCCAGTAACGCTGGCCGGTTTCTCTCGACAGCACACCGTCTTCTTCAAACATGCTATAAACATCGGCAGATAACACCTCTGCCCACTTATAACTGTAATAACCGGCAGCATAACCGCCGGAGAACACATGCGTAAAATTATGTGGAAAGCGATTCCACTTAGGCGGGCGCACCACTGACACTTCATCGCGTACAGACTCGATCAGATCCAGCGCGCTAGTTGCACCGTACGGGTCAAACTCGCTGTGCAGGCGTATGTCGAATAATGAGAACTCAATCTGACGCACCGTCTGCATACCCGCCTGGAAGTTTTTAGCAGCCACCATTTTGTCAAAAAGTGCGCGCGGCAACTGCTCGCCGCTATCCACATGCGCGGTCATATTGCGTAACACTTCCCACTCCCAGCAAAAGTTCTCCATGAACTGACTTGGCAACTCTACCGCATCCCATTCCACGCCTTTAATACCAGATACGCTGTAATCATCCACTTCAGTGAGCATATGATGCAAACCATGGCCGAACTCGTGGAACATGGTCAGCACTTCATCATGCGTGAACAATGCCGGCTTATCACCGACCGGTGCCGAGAAATTGCAGGTTAAATAAGCAACCGGCTTAGTCAGGCCACCTGCTGATTTACGGCGCGTAATGGCTTCATCCATCCAGGCACCGCCACGCTTGTTGTTACGCGCATACAGATCGAGATAGAACTGACCAATCAACTCGCCTTTACCATCTTTAATATCATAAAAGCTTGCAGCCTCATGCCATACCGGGGCATCGGAGCGAGTGACATGAATGCCGAAAATGGTTTCCACCACTTTAAACAAACCAGCCAGCACCTTGTGCTCAGGGAAATACTGCTTTACTTCCTGATCTGAAAACGCATATTTATCTTCACGCAGCTTCTCGGAAACATAAGATACGTCCCACGCCTGCATGTCGGTGATGCCGAGTTTAGCGGCGTACTCATCGAGTTCTATTTTATCCCTGAGTGCAAATGGCTTCGCTCTGGCGGCTAGGTCTTTAAGGAAGGTTTCTACGTGCTGCGCTGAGTCAGCCATTTTTGTGGCAATAGAAAGTTCGGCATAGTTATCAAAACCGAGTAATTGGGCGGCTTCGTGCCGTAACTTGAGAATCTGCGCAATGACTGGCGTGTTATCCCACTCCGGCTTCGCAAACTCAGAAGCACGCGTGGCATAAGCCCGATAAAGCGTTTCGCGTAATTCACGATTATCCGCATACTGCAGTACCGGCAGATAAGACGGGAAATGCAAAGTAAATTTCCAGCCGGTTTTATCATCGGCCTTTGCCGCGTCGGCAGCAGCCTGCAGCACATCTTCCGGAATACCTTTCAGGGTCTCTGCATCATGCACATACAAAGCATAATCATTGGTAGCATCGAGTACATTTTCCTCAAACTTGGAGGAAAGTTTTGAAAGCTCTTCCTGAATTTCTTTAAAGCGCACTTTTTGCGCAGCAGGCAATTCCGCACCGCCTAAACGAAAATCACGCAACTCATTCTCAACGATTTTTTTCTGCGCGGTTGTCAGTGCTTCAAATGCAGGGCTATTGCGCAAAGTGCGGAATTTGGCATAAAGACGCTCATCCTGCCCCAAGTCAGCATAAAAATCGGTGAGTTTTGATAAGTTCTCATTGTAAGCCTCACGCAGCTCCGGGCTATTCACTACTGCATTGATGTGGCCAACCTGTGACCATGCGCGCGACAGGCGCTCTTCCATATCTTCCAGCTTGCTGGCAAAGTTATCCCAGGTCACGGCACCATCAGCCGTAGCCAGCGCTTCAACTGTTTTTCTGGCATCGGTCAGCAAGTAATCGACTGCCGGTGAAACATGCTCGGCTTTCACCTCATTAAATTTAGGTAAGCCTGAAAAATGTAAAAGCGGATTATTCTCTAATTGTGAAATAGTCACTGTGGCGGATCTTTCTTTTTCTGAAAACTAATTGATTAAACGTAACGTGAGCGGGTAGCGGTAATACTCACCCTTACTGCTTGATATGGCGGCAATAATGCAAAATACAACATTAAATATCCAGATTAGCCCCAGCAATAAAAACCCGACCAATATAAAAATTAAAACGTATGCAACAAACTGTGCCAGTAGCAATGTAATCTGAAAATTCAGGGCTTCTTTGGCTTGTGTTGCAATGTATTCGCTATCATCTTTTTTAAGCAGCCATACAATTAATGACGGAATAAATGAAAACAATATGCCGCCTAAGTGAGTAATGGTAACAATGTTTTTATCATTACTATTGGGCACGGTAATTTCTGTAGACATGTGATTAAGCCTTCTAGAGTTTGAAATTATTATTGAATCATTCATTCAGCAATCAACAGCCGCCATTGACAAGCTACTAATTGAGATTGAATTTATTGACTACAAGTTCAATTTTTTCAATATCCGTCAGGCCAAGTACCTTGCGCGCCTGACCGGATAATTCACTTAACTGGCTATGCAGCACTTGCTGTTTGATACTGAGCACATGCGAAGGATGCATGGAAAACTGGCGTAAACCCATTCCCAGTAGCAGCTTGGTCAGTTTTGCGTCACCGGCCATTTCGCCGCACACTGAAACTGATTTGCCCTGCTTGGCACCGGCTTTGATGGTCATGGAAATTAATTTCAACACCGATGGATGCAAAGGATTATATAAATGCGCCACAGCATCATCGGTGCGATCTATCGCCAATGTATATTGGATCAAGTCGTTAGTACCGATAGATAGAAAATCCAGTTCGTCGGCAAAGGCCTCGGCATTAATAGCCGCAGCCGGAATCTCGATCATACCGCCGAGTTCAATGCCTTCATCAAATGGGATACTTTCTTTGCGCAGGCTGGCTTTAGCGCGCTCCAGAAACAACTTTGTCTGTCTCAATTCTGAGAGCATACAAAGCATCGGGATCAGTATCTTAATTTTTCCGTAATGCGATGCCCGCAGCAGTGCGCGTAACTGCGTATGGAAAATCTGCGGCTCTGACAGGCACAGACGAATTGCACGCAACCCTAAAGCCGGGTTGGGGGAATTCACCACGGTATCAGGGTTCATCTGCTTATCCGCACCCAGATCCAGCGTACGAATAGTGACCGGTGCGCCTTTCATGGCCTTTGCCACAGATTTATAAGCCTCGAACTGCTCTTCTTCATTCGGCATGTCATGTCGATTCATGAACAGAAATTCAGTACGATACAGGCCTATGCCGGTAGCACCGGATGCCCTCACTGCTGCCACATCTTCGGGCACTTCAATATTAGCCAAAAGCTCAATTTGCGTTCCGTCTATCGTCAGCGCTTTGGTGGATTTGATGCGCTGCAGCTTTTGCTGCTCCAGCTCCCACTGTTCTTGCCTTAATTTGTACTCATCCAGAATCTCTTTGGACGGGTTAACAATCACGACACCCAGATCGCCATCCACAATGATGAGCTCGCCATCATTGATTAAATCACGCGCGCGCTGCAATGCAACAATAGATGGAATATTCAGGCTGCGCGCAAGAATCGCAGTATGCGACGTAGCGCCGCCAACATCGGTGATAAATGCGGCAAACTGGTGCTGTTTGAATTGAATGGCATCAGCGGGCGAAACATCATGCGCCACCAGAATCAGTTTGCGCTCCTGATGCAGCGCACTGGTTTGCTGTTCGGTACTTAATTGCGCCTGATGCCCGAGCAGCACTTTGATCACACGCTCAACAACCTGAATGACATCCTGTTTGCGTTCACGTAAGTAACTGTCTTCAATCTGCTCAAACTGGTCGACGATGTCATCCATTTGCAGCTTGATCGCCCATTCGGCATTACACTGCTCATTTCTGATGATGTCTTTAGGCACTTCGGACAAAGACTTATCTTCCAGCATCATCAGATGCGTACCAATAAATGCCGCCAGCTCCGCCGGCGCATTAATACGCAGACTTCCTTTAATTTGCACCAGATCACGCTTAACAGCAGCAATCGCGTTGCTAAAACGCGCTATCTCATCATCGATTAAATGCTTAGGCAACTGGTAATGCACGACCTCCAATAATGCATTGGAGAGCAGATGCGCCTGACCTATGGCAATGCCACTGGAAACGCCTACACCATGAATGCTGAAACTAGTCATTCGCCTTCGCCGAAATAACCTTCAATCAATGCGGTCAATGCATCTATCGCTGCGGCCTCATCCGGACCGTTAGCCTCTAGCGTAACAATTGCACCCTTTGCTGCCGCCAGCATCATGACGCCCATAATGCTCTTGGCATTAACGCGACGTCCATTGCGCTCTATCCATACCTCACTGGCAAACTTACTGGCAGTCTGCGTGAGCTTGGTTGAAGCACGGGCATGCAGACCCAGCTTATTGATAATTTCCAATTGCTTGCTAATCATATAAATCTAAACCTTATTATTTAATGGGGCTCTGGTCAAAGCGTTCGCAGCTTTCACGGTCAAAAGCAACGACACCCTCACGCCCCCCGCTGAGCGCCTTATCAACCAGCACCAGCAGCGGTTCGTGTCGATATGTCATCACCCTGACCAGCATCGGCAAATTAACGCCAGCCACACCTTCTACGATGCCTGGCTGCAGTATTTGAGTGACGATATTGCATGGTGTAGCGCCGTACATATCTGACAACACCAGCACACCGTCGCCACTATTCACATTAGCGACCAATTTAATCGCTTTAGGTATGATCGTATTCGGGTCATCCTTGCTGCTGATTGCCAGCGAAGCGATCTGCGGAGGTGTTTTACCCAGCATATGGTTTGCACACTCAAGAAGACTGTCGCCAAGCGTGCCATGTGTAATAATTAAAATACCAATCATTGTTTATGCATACCCAATCTTATGAGTACATCTAAAAATACATTTTTTGGGCACATTACTGCGTTGCGCGGCACTCGTAACCTCGCCGTATAACGCATACTGTCTCGGCTCCTGCGTTCCGTGCGCCTTTGGCGTATGAATAATGCGCTTCAGCGCATATATTCTACGGACATGCCCTTTGCGGGTAATACTGTATCCCAAATTCTGCATTTTTAGATGTACTCTTATTACTGTTACTATTTAAGCTCTCTATGCCGCGTGAGCACCTTTTGCTGTGACTGAAAATACTGGCTTAGCTGCTCAACCATATAAACAGACCGATGCTGGCCTCCGGTACAACCGATTGCCACTGTCAAATATCCGCGGTTATCCATAATAAAACTAGGCAGCCATTTTTCCACATAGGCCCGGATATCCGAGAGCATTTCCTGCACTGAGTCATGCACCTCCAGATATGCTTTAATCTGCGCATCTTTTCCGGTCAGTTCACGTAAGTTCGGGTCATAGTGCGGGTTAGGCAAACAGCGCACATCAAATACAAAATCAGCATCCAGTGGAATACCATGCTTGAATCCAAATGATGTAAACAACAGCGTAAGCCCTGCATTTTCACCTGAAACCACGTCTTTTACCCAGCCACGCAATGTATTTGCACTCAGGTTACTGGTATCAATCACATGCCCCAGGCTACCGAGGTTACCCAGCAAATCACGTTCGAAAGCGATGCTTTCTGCCAATGTTGTCGTATCTTTACTTAAAGGATGCTTACGACGAGTCTCGCTGAAGCGCTTCACCAGCGTTTCTACGTTAGACTCCAGAAACAATAGCCGTGTGTCGACATTCTGCGACTTAAGCAACTCTATATAGGCTGGCAGTGTTTCAATGGCGGCACTGCGGCTGTCGATACTAATCGCTACAAGATTATGATTCACGGTTGTCAGGTGATCTGACAGGCTAGGCAGCATCGTTGCCGGCAGATTGTCGATGCAGTAATAACCGCTATCTTCAAGCGCACGCAATGCGATACTTTTACCTGAGCCAGAGAGGCCCGTCACTATAATTAATTGCTTCATTCTGTGATTTTAAGTAGCTATCTGTTCTTTTTCATCTCGCGCTGATGGCGCTGCGTAAACTGCTTGGTTGCATTGATACCACGCAATAATAACACGTGGTTGCGAATTGCAACTTCTACCAGTACCGCAATGTTGCGCCCGGCTGCAATTGGAATCTGCACTTTAGGTACTTTAACACCCAGCACTTCTTCATGCAGGGTTTTGATATTGAGCCTATCCAGCAATTGCGGCGCCAGCTTATCTGCCATTTCCAGCTGAATAATCAAATCCAGCGGCTTGGTTGGCTTGACTGAGTTATCTCCAAAAATAGCGCGAATATTCAAAATGCCCAAACCGCGCACTTCTAAAAAGTCCTGCAGTAATGCCGGGCAGCGCCCCTCTACCCGCTCCGGTGAAATACGGAAGAAATCTACAATATCATCCGCAACCAGACGATGCCCGCGTGAAATGAGTTCCAGCGCCAGCTCGCTTTTACCAATGGCTGCCTCGCCTTTAATCAGCGCGCCAAAGCCCTGCACCTCCATAAATACGCCATGCAGGCTGACAGACTCTGCCACCGCCTGCGCCAGATAATGGCTCAAAAAATCCATCAGCGCAGGGCTGCGTAAAGTTGAAGTAAACAAAGGCGCAGCATGTGCATCGGCAGCAGCAATCAGTGATTCCGGCACTTTCTCGCCGTTAGCCACAATTACCGCAGCCAGATCGGTTGAGTACAGATTTTCAATTGCACGCACTGCCTCTGTAGCTGGCAAGCTGCGCAAATAATCCATCTCGGCACAACCCAAAACCTGAACGCGATTAGGGTGCACGAAATTAAGATGGCCAATAAGGGCCAGTGACGGTTTTGTTACGGTTTCGCTTGTGAGAGTATTTGACCCGCCGTTCAGCCCGGCAATCCAATTCAGTTTGAGCTTACGGCGGGTTTGTTTGAATAGCTCAGCGACGTTTATTTGAGCCATAAATGATGATTAAAATATTTAAAGTACTAAGCTATTCAACATTCTGATGCTTAACGGCACCATTTGCTTTGTGGTGATCTGCATTTTTTTCTTTATGTTTTACCACTTGGCGGTCTAATTTGTCAGTCAGCATATCAATCGCGCTGTACATATTTTCGTCCTGACATTCCGCGTGCAAATCATTACCAGGAACATGGAGTGTAGCCTCTACCTTTTGGGCGAGCTTTTCCACACTCATGGTCACTTTGACATCGATCACATGATCAAAGTGGTTACTAATTCTAGCTAGCTTGCCCGTAATATAATCGCGCAAAGCTGGAGTAATTTCTAAATGGTGACCCGTTAATTGTAAATTCATGTCTTGCTCCTTTTGAAAATATTCTTCGAGGCTGAATCAGCTTAATGCATTCAAAACTCGTCGAACAATTTCAGTTTACTACTTTCATTTGCATCTGTGGCATTGAAACGAAGAATTTTTTTATTACCCTTTTCAGGTACAGGTTAAGTAAAAATCAATTTCAAACCTGCAATCAGTAAAACCACTGCCAACAGCTGTTTAATTGTTGCAGACTGAATGCGGCGGCTGCCGAAATAAGAACCCAGACCGCCCCCTAATGCGGCGGCAATAAGCAAAGGAATGATAAATGGCGGCAACGACTTGGTAGCAGAAAAATTGCCTGCCAACCCGGATATAGAATTCACCAAAACAAACAAGGCAGAAACAGCAGCGGCACGCTTTGCATCCGCCCAGCCCATAAAAAGCAAAAGCGGGGTCAGAAAAATACCGCCGCCGGTACCGGTAAGCCCGGATAAAAACCCGATGCCGGCGCCCGCCGCTAAAGCCTGCGCGCGCGGTGGCTCATGTATTAGCAATGTTTGTTTAGATTGTATAAAAAAGCGCAGCGCGGAATATAACAAAACAACACCCAGCAACATCTTAAAAAGGTGAGTCGGTAAATTAAGATGCCCGCCAACAAACGCAAACGGCACCGCGAGCGCCGCAAAAGGCCAGAATAATCTCCATGAAAAATAACCTGCCCGATAAAACTGCCAGGTGGCAATAAAAGCCACCAGAATATTGAGCGACAAAGCAGTAGGCTTGATCACCGCTGGCGCCATAGACAACAGCGACATCACGGCAATATAGCCTGATGCACCGGCGTGGCCGACTGACGAGTAAAGTACTGCAATAACAAATACGCCTACGATAAGAAGTAATAAAAGTTCAATAGTCATTTTTTAATGCCTAAGTTTAAATTATGAGGCGTTTTTAGCTTTGTAGGGTGGGCAGGTTCCTGCCCACGCGGAAAACATTTACACAACCATCGTGGGCAACAAGTTGCCCACCCTACCTAGCTGCCGGGTTAGGCCACATTTTGAAAGAGCTCAGAAGAATGCTCACACATGAACTGTACCGTTCTAAGTAGCGGAAACTGCTCAGGAACGGCGGCTGTAGCAACCCGTCGGGTGCGCAACTCCTTGACAATTCCCTGAAGAAACTCTGACACCACCATAACCTTGCCTCCAGCAAGTTCTTTACGGTTGCTTCGCTTCAAAAGCCCGAATAACGCAACTTGCTCAATATGTGTGCCTAGTTTGTACCCCGGAATCATAAACGGTATGTACTTTCGACCTGCTTCAAACTTCTTTTTGTATCGTCGCTCTCTCTCAGCCCAAGAGTGAGAATCCATGGATGGCTCGACGTGAATGATATGGCCCGTGATAGGGTGGAATGCGACAATATCTAACTCACATTCAAACCCTCCTGCTGCACGAGCACCAACTAGCGTATTTCGCCGCACAAAGTAGCCTTGGTATTCGTACCACTCGTAAGTGAGCTGTTCAAGGAAGTTCATCAGCCGGCCTAACGTTTGGACTAAAGGGCATTTTTACGTAACAATTTTTATAACGATTTTCTTAAACTGGCAGGCGCAATATTCAATGATTCACGGTATTTTGCGATAGTGCGGCGCGCGACAACTATGCCTTGCTTTGCCAATAAGTCCGTGATCTGATTATCTGAATACGGTTTTTTCGGGTTCTCCTGCTCGACCAGTTTTTTAATCAGCGCACGAATGGCCGTAGCGGAACAAGTGCCGCCAGTGTCAGTGGCAACTGAGCTGCCGAAGAAGTATTTAAGTTCAAAAATACCGCGTGGTGTGAGCATGTATTTATTTGTGGTTACGCGAGAGATGGTCGATTCATGCAAGCCCAACTCATCTGCAATTTCGCGCAGCACCAGCGGTTTCATCGCCACTTCGCCATACTCAAGAAAGTTACGCTGGCGATCAACAATCGCCTGGGAAACCCGCAGTATGGTAGAAAAGCGCTGCTGGATATTTTTAATCATCCATTTTGCTTCCTGCATCTGGCTTTGCAGATACTGGCTGGAGCTGTCGCGGTTGCGCTTTAATATGCCGGCGTATAACTGGTTGATTCTGAGTTTGGGAATCACGCTCTCATTCAAACTCGCGATCCATATGCCTTTGACTTTTTTCACAACCACTTCATGCTGAATGTAATGCTCGGAGCCGATATTGCTGAAGTCTGCACCTGGCCTTGGATTTAAGCTGGTAATGACCTGCTGCGCCTGCTTAAGCGTCTGCTCGTCACACCCAAGCTCTTTGCGCAACTTAACGAAATCGCGCGCGCCTAATGCTGGCAAATGCTTTTCAGCTATCAGACGTGCTAATGCAAGATGCGGTGTGTTTTCCGGCATTACTTCCAACTGCAGCAGTAAGCATTCACTTAAATTACGCGCGCCCACCCCTGCCGGATCCAGATGCTGAATATGGCGTAGCGCCGTTTGCAGCTCCATTGCATCAATCTCGAGTTCCGGCGGCATTTCTTCAGCCACTTTTTCAAGAGATTGTTCCAGATAGCCATCCTCGTTAATGCTATCCACCAGCAACAAGGTAAGGGTTTGATCGCGCTCTGACAGCGGCATCAGTTTTAGCTGCGACATCAAATGCTCGCGCAAGCTGATTTGCAAAGTTTCCTGCGGTTTAAAGTCACTGTCATCATCTGCCGGTGCATTGTTCTCGTCCCAGCGGCTGCCATTGGAGAACACATCGAACTCTTCGTCAAACTCGGCCGAAAACGTATCTGAAAAATCCGGCGCAGTTGGCTCAAAGTCAGCAGACTCTTCAAACTGTGTTGTTTCAGAAGTAGTGGTCTCGCTAGTGCGGCTATCATGGTTACTAGACTGAAAATCCTGATTGCTGAAGTCATCATCAAAATTATCGGTACCGGTATTTACTGTTGCTTCTTGATCTGAGGCCTGCGTTGAAGCGCTTGATGCAGTGTCGTCAGCACCCGGCTCTACCGGGTTGCCGTATTCATCTTCATGATCATCGCCACGTTCCAACAGCGGATTGGTCTGCATCAGAACATCGATTTCCTGATTCAGCTCCAAGGTTGAGAGTTGCAGCAGACGGATTGCCTGCTGGAGCTGCGGGGTAAGCGATAGATTTTGAGAAAATTTGAGCTGTAAACCTTGCTTCATAGACGAAAATCTTTACCCAGATAAACTTCTCTAACACTTTCATTAGCTACGATTTCGCTAGGAATACCGGAGGCAAATACATGCCCCTGATTCACAATATAAGCGCGATCGCAAATGCCTAAAGTTTCACGTACGTTATGATCGGTAATCAACACCCCGATATTACGTGAACTCAAAAAACGAACGATCTGCTGAATATCAATCACCGCGATTGGATCAATGCCGGCAAACGGCTCATCCAGCAATACAAAACTGGGGTCTGATGCCAGGCAGCGCGCGATTTCAACACGACGCCGTTCACCGCCGGAAAGACTCACGGCAGCGCTGTCGCGAATATGCGTGATATGCAGCTCTTCTAACAATGATTCCAGCTTCTCCTGCATTTCCTCTTCAGATATCTCTTGCAGCTGCAATATAGCCAGAATATTTTCAGATACTGTCAGCTTGCGAAAGATAGATGCTTCCTGCGGCAGGTAAGATAAACCCATCCTTGCGCGCATGTGAATCGGCATGCGGCTTAAATCCACACCGTCCAGCAGAATTCTGCCTTCATCCAAAGGCACCAAGCCCACCATCATATAAAAGCTGGTAGTTTTACCGGCGCCGTTAGGCCCGAGCAGGCCGATCACTTCTCCGCTTTTTATCGTCAAAGAAATGTCCTGCACCACGGTACGTGCTTTATAAGATTTGCGCAGATTTTCTACAACGAGTTCACTCATCACATGCTCTCTTTTTATTAGGCCTGGTGGCTGACTTCTAAGTTAGGGCTAAAACGCATATTTGCTACCGGCGCGGCAGCCTCAATATGGTCTGCAGGATGATTGCTCATAAAACTAGTCTTGGCTGGCGGTTCAGCAGATTTGCTTGGGGCAGGAGTAACAGGTGCAATCGATTTTTTGCCTTTAGGCTGGATAACGGCGCGCACGCGGCCGCCGCTTGTTCCCTGCGGGCCGCCGCCTATCACTTCAGCATATTCGGCATTGGCGTCATACATAATGTAGTCACCGTGCACAATATCCTCCCCGCGTTTTACCCAGGCCTTGGTATAAAGCTGCACTTTATCCATACGCCCATCGTATTCAATACGCTGTGCGCTGCCTTCCATGTATTCGTTCTTACCTTCCATCTTTTGTTTGAAAGTGGTTGGGTTGCCTAAAGAGGTGCTGTGCTGAAAGCCCAGGTTATCCTCGCGCACAATCAGCTTATCGGCGTGAATCACCAAAGTGCCTTGCGTCAGGATCACGTTACCGCTGTAGGTGCTGATTTGTTTGGAGTCATCCACTTTGACCGTATCCGCTTCCAAATCGATAGGTTTGTCGCGGTCTGCGGCTTCTGCCATGGCGCGGCCTGAAACGCCCAGCAACGACAGGCTCAACACTGTAATGCCTATCATTAAATCTGTTTTTACTGTGAAATACGGCTTATTCATAACGTCTCCGAATGCGCACATCGTTAATATTGGATTTTTCCTGCTTCAGAGCCTCTTGCCCTGTAGTCAGACTTTTAGAAATCTGACTATTTTCACTTGCACCGCTCTTACTGCTACTGTTTTTTGCCTGATTTAATTGCCCCGTTTTACCCACGACTGCCGGTCTTTCATAATGTGCGCGCACTTTATGCAGCAAGGTCACGGTTTTCAGTTTCTTTTCATACACCATACCTGTGGCATAAATCACTGTTTTTGGCGCCTGACGGATAATCACCGGACGGTCTGTGGTCACCAGCTCTTCATTAGGGCGAATATTAAGGTAATCAGTTTCAACCGTCATTTCACCTTTTTCTGCAAATGCCTGACGCGTTACTTTCACATTATCAAACAAGCGGACTTCCTCGCCGTCGGTTGACACAAAACCACGCATACCCTGCACTTCTGTGTAAGGTTTACCTATCGCAAATTGTGTATAACGCGGACGCTGCAACTCTGTTGTATCGTCATCAGGAAAATGCCGCATTTCGACAGCCGCCAATTTATAGCGCAAATCTCCATTAATATCAGTTTGCGTTGTCTCAAAATTACTCATGATGTAATCGGGATCGTGGCGGCTGCTACCGTCCAGCTTTGGTTGCGGCAGCTGCACTGCCCTATTGATCCAGAATGTGAGTAATGCAAGAAAAATCAGCAATGCCAATGGAAAGGTAATGGCTGCCCGCATACCTAAGCGCATATTCATTCACTCACTTCCGTAACACGGCACACTGTTTTAAGATACGTCATAAAACATCGCATCTTAAAACAGTTCAATAAAAAGGTCGCCGTTAATAACATCTACTTAGCCTAATTACTGATACTTGTCTGCGTTAAGAATTTTTCCATCTGCGCATCAAACGTGCCTTGTGCCTGCATGATCAACTCACAAACTTCACGTACTGCACCGCGCCCGCCTGCCTTGTAAGTCACATAGTGGGCGTACTTCAGCAGCAAAGCCGGTGAATCTGGTACTGCAATCGCCAGACCGCATTGCAGCATAGGCGGCAAATCCACCACATCATCACCCATAAACGCACATTGCTCGGCCTGTAATCCGCTGCTTTTCATCAAATCCTGAAACGCCTGTAATTTGTCGTCTACACCCTGATAAAAATGCGCAACACCTGTAGTTTCTGCGCGTTGTTTTACTACATTCGAAGTACGTCCAGTAATGATTGCCATTGAAACACCGGTAGCTTTCAACAGCTTCATACCCAGGCCATCATGCGAATGAAAGGTTTTATATTCCTGCCCGTCGTCACCGATTGTTAAGCCGCCATCGGTCATAACACCGTCTACGTCCAGAATCAGCAGCTTGATTTTCTGTAAGCGCTGATTTAAATCTATATTGTTATTATTCAAACTCACCTAAACCACCTTTGCCAATAAAAGGTCATGCATATTCAACGCACCAACCAGAGCACCCGCATTGTTAACGACTAATAGTCCGTTAACTTTGCATTGCTCCATCATTTCTACAGCGACCATCGCCAGTTCATCACTACCAATTGTTTTAGGATTCTGGTGCATTACGTCTTTGATTAAGGCAGAAGCAATATTGATATTCTGCTCAAACGCACGCCGCAAATCTCCATCGGTAAATATACCTGACGGCTTGCCATGCGCATCGACCACGGCAGTCAGCCCCAGCCCCTTGCGCGACATTTCCAGCAAGCCTTCGGCAAGCGTGGCGCTAATTGGCACTTGCGGCACATCTGCGCCTGCACGCATCACATCGCTGACACGCACCAGTAAACGGCGCCCCAAGCTGCCGCCGGGATGCGAGCGGGCAAAGTCTTCAGCAGTAAAGTCTCGTAAATCCAATACGCACAACGCCAATGCATCACCAAGCGCCAAGGCAACCGTAGTGCTGGAAGTTGGCGCCAGCCCAAGCGGACAAGCTTCTTTTGCCACATGCGCGCTCAAATGTATATCAGCTGCCTGCGCTAAGGTTGATGCATCATTACCGGTAATCGCGATAATTTTTGCGCCCAGTCGCTTCAGCGGCGGCACGATAGCTAATATCTCGTCACTCTCACCGGAGTTCGAAAGCGCAATCACCACATCACCGGCTGTGATCATACCGAGATCGCCATGGCTAGCTTCTGCCGGGTGCATGAAGAATGCAGGAGTGCCGGTACTGGCAAACGTAGACGCAATTTTACCGCCTATATGCCCGGACTTACCCATGCCGCTCACTACCACACGTCCTTTACATTGCAGTATGCATGCCACCGCATCGCTAAAATTGCCATCCAAACGCTCCGCCAGCAATTCAACCTCGCGCGCTTCCAGCAGCAAAATCTCTTTCGCTAAACTCAGCGTTTTTTTCTGAACTAAGGCCTGATCTGCAGCTTGCGGCGTTTTCTGCAGCTGGTCAGGCCTGATATGGTTATTTGATAATGACATTCGCTATGTTTTATAAGGACTATAAGATTTATTGCCAGGACGTTAAGAATTCAAATCGTAGAAATTTTACAGCTAGTATAAAAGGGAATCTGCAAGTTATAAAGCCTAACAACCAATTATTAACACGTTATTTAGGGAAAATACATAAAAAAACTCTGGCCGGGCACAGATTTTGCTATTACCTGCGCGCCAATAATAAAAAATCTATTCCAAGCCCGCTGATAAAAAAATTTCTAACTCTCTCGCCAATATGAAACAATATAAGAAAAAAAGTAGGCTCAACCCTCTAACATCATAAGAATATGTTCAATACACTACCATTAATTCTAATACTGCTGATTAGCTCAGTGTTTGCGGTGGCATTATTCCGTGCATTCAACCTGCCGGTAATGCTTGCCTATTTTCTGGTAGGGCTGGCATTAGGGCCGCATACTTTTGGCCTGCTGCCCGATAGCGAAGCTAATCGCGAGTTTGCAGAATTCGGCATTGTATTCCTGATGTTCAGCATAGGCCTCGAGTTCAGCCTGCCACAGCTGTATGCAATGCGAAAAAAAGTGCTGGGCTTAGGCGGCGGGCAGGTCGTTATTACGCTGATACTGACCATGGCCATTTCTAAATTTGCAGGAGTAAGCTGGCCAACTGCATTTGTGATTGGTGCCGCTTTAGCCATGTCGTCTACCGCAATTGTTTCTAAAATTCTGGCTGAACGCATTGATTTAAATTCACGCCATGGCCGTTTAAGCATCGGCGTACTGCTGTTTCAGGATATTGCAGTTGTCCCTATGCTGGTAATGATTCCGGCACTGGGCATGGCTAATTCAAACTTGATGAACGTGCTTGGCTTGGCAATGCTGAAGGCTGCTGCCATGCTGCTACTACTGTTCACGGTAGGAAAATGGCTGATTAACCCGTGGTTTAATCTGGTTGCGAGCCAACGCTCACGTGAGTTATTTGTCATGAATGTACTCATGGTGACCTTGCTGCTGGCTTTTGCCACCAAGCTCGCAGGCTTGTCTTATGCGCTAGGCGCTTTCATTGCCGGCATGCTGATTTCAGAAACCAAATTCAGGTATCAAGTTGAATCGGACATCTCTCCATTCCGCGACATTCTGCTGGGCCTGTTTTTTATCAGTGTTGGCATGCTGTTGAATCTGGAGCAGATTTATGACCATATTGGCTTGATACTGTTAATCCTGTTCGGCTTTATTTTATTCAAAGCGTTAATCGTTGCCGCTGTGGTGCGACTCTTCAAATACGAAGCCGGCGTGGCTATCCGCACCGCACTTATTCTGGCACAGGCAGGTGAATTCAGTTTTGTAATTCTGGCTCTGGGTGCTGAACATAAACTGATTAGCGGCGTGCCTCTACAGGCTGTCCTAGCCGCATCACTGCTATCGATGGTAATTGCACCATTTTTAATTCAATACAACGGCAAAATAGCCAGAAAACTGGTCGGCAGCTACAACCGCAACAGCAGCAAAGTCGTAGAGGAAATTGAAGAAGCCGGCAAAGACCTGCATGATCACGTCGTCATTTGTGGCTATGGCCGCAGCGGCCAGTATTTAGGGCGCTTCCTGCGTGAAGAAAAAATTCCCTACATCGCGCTCGATATTGACCCGGCACGGGTGCTGGAAGCTGCGGCAGCAGGCGAAAACGTCATGTTTGGCGATGCCGCAAGACGCGTTGTGCTTTCCGCTGCCGGATGTGCACGTGCCAAAGCACTGATCATCAGCTATGCCGACAATCGTGCTGCGATGAAGATTTTACATATCGCACAGGAAAGCTATCCACATGTGCCTGTCATCGTGCGTACGGTAGATGACTCACATATGGAGCAGTTACGTGCAGCCGGCGCTGCCGAAGTAGTACCGGAGATCCTCGAAGGCAGCCTGATGCTGGCATCGCACGCGCTCATGCTGCTTGGTGTGCCGCTTAACCGCGTAGTAAAACGCATTCGTTTGTTCCGTGAAGAACGTTATAAACTGTTTAAAGGCTATTTTCATGGCGCCTCAGATACTGACAGTGAAGATCTGGAAAAACAACAGGTGCGTTTACACTCGGTGATTATCACCAACGGTGCTTTTGCGATTGGCAGAAGTCTTGCCGACATGCAGCTGGATGTTTTTGATGTTGAGGTGAAAGCGATTCGCCGCCCTAATTCAAATGGCGCGATACTGACAACAGACAATCTGCTGGCGGAAGGCGACGTGGTGGTGCTGCTAGGCCAGCCTACCGGCTTGGTCAATGCTGAAAATGCTCTACTCATCGGGCGTGTTGCTATTAAATAAAGGGCACTTCTATAAATGCATAGTTTGGGATGCAGTACAAGGCGCACGGAACGCAGGAGCCGAGATAGTATGAGGTATACAGCGAGGTTACGAGTACCGCGCAACGCAGTAATGCGCCCAAAAAATGTATTTATAGAAATGACCAGAATAGATTATGACTAAACATGTAATGATTATCGGCGGCGGCATCGTAGGCTGCATGACCGCAATGGAACTTGTCAATCGCGGTCATCGCGTCACTATTGTCGAGCGCAATCAAATTGCCAGCCAGACTTCCGGGGAGTCTTCCTGGGCTGGCGGCGGCATTATTTTCCCGCTGCTGCCATGGCAGTATTCACAGCCAGTAAACACCTTGACGCGCACGGGCGCTGATTTCTACCGGGAACTCAGCCAAAAACTATTAGCTGAAACTGCTGTAGATGCGGATTTTGTGCAATCAGGCTTTCTGCTGCTGCCAGAGTTCGATAAAGATGCAGCAATGGCCTGGTGTGACAAAAACCAGGTTGAGGCACAGGCTGTAAAAGCCGCCGATTACGATGTGCGCTCTTTGAGCGGTGATGATGCATTATGGTTACCGAAGGTATGCCAGATACGCCCGCCATACCTGATGCAGGCAATGCGCAAATGGCTGGAGCAACACGATGTGGCGATGCTCGAACATACACAGCTAATGCCGTTACAGGAAAGCGAACAGCTCAATGAGTGGCAAACGACTAACGGTGAAAAATTAAGTGCCGATCAGTTTGTAGTAACTTCAGGGGCATGGAGCTTTGACCTGTTAAAACAAACCGCAGCCAAGCTCAACATTAAACCGATGCGCGGACAGATACTGCTGTATAAACCTGAAACAAACCTGCGCCAGATGGTTTATCGCGAAGGCTTTTACATGATACCGCGCCTAGATGGCCATTTGCTGGCAGGCAGCACTCTCGAAGATGTAGGTTTTGATAACGGCGTCACTGAAAGCGTACGTGATGAGTTACGCATAAAAGCCGAAGCCATTATGCCAGCGCTGAAACATCAGCCCATCATCAAACACTGGAGCGGACTGCGTCCGGGTACTCCGGAAAACCTGCCTACAATCAGCGCCCACCCTACGATTAAAAATCTTTACCTGAATACAGGCCATTTCAGATATGGCCTGACCATGGCGCCTGCCAGCGCCAAATTGATTACAGCACTGATGGCTGGAGAAACACCGCAGATTGACGCAAACCCTTATAAATGCGCCAGCTAAACTGACAGCTGCAGTTTAAAATCGTCGCTATTGAAGATTGCAGGTAGCCTGCAATCTTTTTGTGCATTTACCTGTACGTTCATTTTAACCATTGGTAAAATAACGGACAAACTCAAGACTTTCCAAGCATGCAAGGCTGACTGGATTTGGGAAGCCGGCAAATAGATTAGGATGTTACATGCTGTTAATGATAGATAACTACGATTCATTCACCTACAACCTGGTGCAGTATCTGGGTGAACTGGGTGAGGACGTACAAGTATACCGCAACGATGAAATTGACCTGGCTAAAGTCGCCGAGCTCAAACCGGATCGTATCGTCATCTCTCCCGGCCCATGTACGCCGAATGAGGCTGGCATCAGCGTTCCCCTCATCAAAGCGTTTGCGGGCAAGATCCCCTTGTTAGGCGTGTGCCTGGGTCATCAAAGTATCGGCCAGGCATTTGGCGGCAATATCATTCATGCCAAACAGCTGATGCATGGCAAAACTTCATTAATCTACCATCATGATATCGGCGTATTTAAAGGCTTGCCAAACCCGTACACTGCAACACGTTACCACTCACTGGTCATTGAAAAAGAAACCTTGCCTGATTGCCTGGAAATCACCGCTTGGACTGAAGATGGCGAGATTATGGGTGTGCGCCATAAAACGCTGGCGGTAGAAGGTGTGCAATTTCACCCGGAATCTATCCTCACTGAATATGGTCACGAGCTTTTGAATAATTTCTTGAAAGCCAATTAATTTTTTTGAATGCGATAACTTTGAAAGCTATTACCAAGTGAATTATTCGCAAATCCTGAATCAGCTTATCAACGGTCAAGATTTAAGCTTTGAAGTCATGCAAAGTGTGATGCATCAGGTCATGTCCGGCGCACTGACACCCGCACAGATTTCTGCCCTGCTGGTCGCTTTACGCATTAAAGGTGAAACCGTTGATGAAATCGCAGCTGCCGCCAGCGTCATGCGTGAGCTCTCAAGTAAAGTCAATGTAGAAGAGTCCAGGCACCTGGTCGACACCTGCGGCACTGGTGGCGACGGCATCCAAACCTTTAATGTTTCGACCACCAGCGCCTTTGTTGCAGCTGCAGCCGGAGCCAAAGTTGCCAAACATGGCGGGCGTTCGGTATCTTCTGTCTGTGGCAGTGCAGACGTACTTGAGTCTTTAGGCGTAAGTGTCAGCCAAACTCCGGAGCAAGTTGCGAGCTGCATTAACAAAATCGGTCTGGGCTTCATGTTTGCACCTAACCACCACAGCGCAATGAAACATTCAGCCCCGGTGCGTAAAGAGCTTGGGGTACGCACGATGTTTAATCTGCTGGGCCCGCTCACCAACCCTGCTCACGCAAAAAATCAGTTACTAGGCGTATTCTCAGCAAGCCTAACCGCCAAACTCGCTCATGTTTTAAAACAGCTAGGCAGCGAGCATGTCATGGTGGTATGCGGCGCTGACGGCATGGATGAAATTTCTTTCACCGGCGATACTTATGTCGCGGAACTGAAGAACGGCACTGTGCAGGAGTATGTTGTCAATCCGCAGCAGTTCGGTATGCGTTTGCATGATTTAAGCAGTATTAAAGTAGCCGATGCCCAGCAATCCAAATCCATGGTGCTGGATGTACTGTCCGGAAAAACCGGCGCTGCAAGAGATATCGTATTACTGAATGCAGGTGCCGCCATTTACGTAGCCGGATTAGCGCCGTCGCTGCAGGATGGTATCGCCACGGCAGCTGAGATGCTCGATAGCGGCAAAGCCATGCAGAAACTACAGGAGCTGGTGTCGCTGACCAACGCATGAGCGATCACCTGAAAAACCTGCTTTTAGCGCTGTGTTTGGCGTTAGCACTATGTGCTTGCGGCAAGCCTGAAACCAATCACTTGCAGCTGCTTGAGGCGGGCAGCGCTGAAACAATTACCGAAGTTAGCAATGCCGAAATAGAACAGGCTTTTAAAGCCAAAAAAAGTGATGTTCAGGTTAGCGGGCACGGTGTTGTCATCAAGCTGCTTAAAGATGACGACAAGGGCTCAAGGCATCAAAAGTTTCTGGTAAAAATCAATGCGCAGCAGACACTATTATTTGCGCACAATATCGATCTGGCACCGAGAGTGCCGTTGCAAACCGGCGATGAAATCAGTTTTTACGGTGAATATGTGTACAACCCAAAAGGCGGCGTCATGCACTGGACACATCACGCACCGCAAGGTGACCATGTGGCGGGCTGGATTATGCACAACAGTAAAAAATACCAATAGATGCCCACTGGCAACTTAAATATATTTAAAAATAGTGAACCTAAATCATGTCAGACATACTGAATAAAATCATTGCCACCAAGGTTATAGAAGTTGCAGCTGCCAAAGCGCAGAAGCCGCTGACTGAAGTGCAGGCAGATGCCAAAGCTGCAGCAGCGCCACGTGACTTTGTGGGCAGCATACGCAGCAAAATTGCCAATAACAAATCAGCCGTGATTGCTGAGATTAAAAAGGCAAGCCCGTCCAAAGGTATTATCCGCGAAGACTTCAGGCCGGCAGATATTGCAAAAAGCTATGAGCAAGGCGGCGCGGCGTGTTTGTCAGTGCTTACTGACGTTGAGTACTTTCAGGGCTGCCCCGAATACCTGCAGCAGGCGCGTGCCGCATGCAGCCTGCCGGTATTGCGCAAAGACTTCATGATAGATCCATATCAAGTATTTGAAGCACGTGCCATGGGTGCCGACTGTATTCTGCTGATTGCTGCGGCACTTGATCTGGCTACAATGCGTACACTTGAAAAAATTGCGCATGATTTAGGCATGGCGGTACTGGTAGAAGTGCACAACGGTGAAGAGCTGGATCTAGCCCTGCAACTGGAAACGCCGCTGCTGGGTATCAACAACCGCAACCTGCGCACCTTTGAAGTAACGCTGGACACAACTTTAGGCCTGCTGGCACGCATTCCGCAGAATAAAATCGTGGTAACAGAATCCGGCATTTTCACAGCAGAAGACGTAGCGCTGATGCGTAAAAATAACGTACATACATTTCTGGTCGGTGAGGCATTCATGCGCCAGCCGGAACCGGGTGTTGAATTAGCAAAAGTGTTTGCCTGAAAGCCTATTTAAGGAATCAATTATGAGCTACCCCTACGCCCGTCCGCGCCGCATGCGTAAAGATGAATTCTCACGCCGCCTGATGCGCGAGCATGTTCTGACTAGCAACGATCTGATTTACCCGGTATTTGTACTCGATGGCGAGAACCGTACCGAAGAGGTCGCATCCATGCCCGGCGTTAAACGCCAAAGCATTGATGTACTGCTGAAAACTGCCGCAGAATGCGTACAGCTGGGTATCCCGGCCATCGCCTTGTTTCCGGTAGTCGATAGCAAGTATAAGAGTCTGGATGCTGCCGAAGCATTTAACCCGGATGGTCTGGTGCAACGCACGGTTGCTGCACTTAAAGCAGCCTACCCTGAACTAGGCGTGATTACCGATGTAGCGTTAGACCCATACACTACCCACGGCCAGGATGGCCTGATTGACGACTCAGGCTATGTGCTGAATGATGAAACGATTGAAGTGCTGGTGAAACAGGCAATCTCTCACGCCAATGCCGGTGCCGATATCGTTGCGCCTAGCGACATGATGGATGGCCGTGTCGGGCAGATTCGCGAGGCGCTGGAAAGTACGCGTAACATACACACTAAAATTTTGGCGTATTCAGCCAAATACGCCTCTGCATTCTATGGGCCGTTTCGTGACGCTGTCGGCTCTGCAGGTAATTTAGGCAAAGGCAATAAATATACTTACCAGATGGATCCCGCCAACAGCGATGAAGCCATGCAGGAAGTTGCGCTGGATATTTCCGAAGGTGCAGATATGGTCATGGTAAAACCGGGCATGCCGTACCTGGATATTGTACGCCGCGTCAAAGACGAGTTCGGCGTGCCAACTTACGCTTATCAGGTAAGCGGTGAGTACGCGATGCTGAAAGCAGCCGCACAGAACGGCTGGCTGGATGAAAAATCCTGTGTACTGGAAAGCCTGCTCGCTTTTAAACGTGCTGGCGCTGACGGTATTCTGACTTACTTTGCAATGGATGTCGCGCGCTGGTTAAAAGCCGCTTAATGGCATTCTATAAATACATTTTTTGGGCGCATTACTGCGTTGTGCGGTACTCGCAACCTCGCCGTATAACGCATACTGTCTCGGCTCCTGCGTTCCGTGCGCCTTTGGCGTATGAATAATGCGCTTCAGCGCATATATTCTACGGACATGCCCCTTACGGGTAATACTGCATCCCAAACTCTGCATTTATAGAACGCTATTAATCCATATTACTTTTGCCGGGCCTGCTGACAGATGCTCCTAGCAAATTAAGGCTAGGCTCACTGCCCGAGCAAAGCCTTTACCCCTTCAATATTCAACCTGTCAGCATTGCTGCCATCCGTTGCGCGCTTGGTTGCTACCCGGATATCATCCACATCAAATACACTAAGCCTGATTAAACCTTTTTCGGTTTCCAATGTAAAAACAGGCACCGTCTTGCGACTGTCGCCTTTTTTATCACGCTTGCCGTCATTTATGATGCGATAGGATTTTTCATTCACATCAAACGGAATTTGCTGGTTCAGCAGAAACATCTCAACATCTTTGACGCTATCGGCAAACAGATGAATATGGGTCTCAGACATCAGTCCGGCCGTGCCGTCCAGCACAGCGCCGGTTAAATGCGGATTAAACCTGTCTAGTAGCTGCATGGTAAATAGCGCATTAGTTCTTAAATCGTAAAGGTTCTCTGGCTGTTCTTCGCTTAAGAATAATGCATTGTAGAGCTTGAGCTCTTCTTCAACCTCGGCATTAGATGGCATGATGCTGTTTTCAACAGCGCCTAGCTGCCGCCCGGCTTTCTTTTTGGCATAGGCAAAGTCAGAAACGCCATCTTCAGCCATCATACGTGCCGCCTGCTGTGCGATAAGTTGTCGCAACTGCTGCAGATTCTCTTTTGCCATTTTATCAACTTTTTACACGACTGGCAATAGATTACTAATTCGCCAGAGCAGATCAGCATTGGGATGATTTAAAAACTACCCCTTGATCTTGATATCCAGTTGTTTAAGTTTGCGGTATAGATGCGTGCGCTCCAAACCGGCAACCTCTGCAAGTTTACTCATGTTACCCGCAACATTTTTTATGTGGTGGGTAAAGTAAAGCCGCTCAAACTCATCTCGCGCTTCTCGTAACGGCTTATCAAATCCAGCCTCAATCACTGCGGGTAAAGCACCCTGCTCTAAAGACTCAAGCTTGGCATGCTGATGTGCCTCTCCAAACTGAGTCATGACGCGGTGTACATCATCCAGTGTTATTTTGTCACCCAGGCTGGTTTGAATCAGGTTGCGTATCACTGTATCCAGTTGGGCAATATCGCCTGGCCATGGTGCGTTTCGCAGTGCGTTTAGTGCTGCTATATCAAATTCGCAATAAGGAACACCTGCAAGCTCGAATTGCAGGTTGGCTATGGCTACTGCCAGATCAGGAATATCCTCTTTATGCTCATCCAGCGCAGGCACACGCAAAGAAACAGCCGATAAAATCTGCAGCAGATTATGATCAAACAAGCCTTCAGCTTGCAGTTTAGGTAGATTCTCACTGGTCGCGCATACCACGCGCACATTGTACTTTTCAGATTTAGTGATCAGCAGCAACAATCCCTTTTGCTCGGTCTTGTTCAGTTCGGCAATTTCACTGATATAGAGCACACCATCTCGTATCGGCTCCAGAATATCCAGTGGCGCTGTGACCAACTGGCCAAACTCCATCAATTGCAGCCAGGGCGTATTTGCAAGCTGTAAAAAGCGTGCGCAAAGTTCGGCACCGCAGCCTTTAGGCCCAATCAGAAGAACTGGGCTAGGGCCGTGATTGACGCTGGAAGCAATTTTTTCGAGACGTTCTTTTAGCGCCGTAATAATCTGGCTTTTACCGAGGTTTGCCAGACTCATTTCTGACTTGGGCAATTGCTCGCTATGCTTTAATGCGTTTGCTACGGTCTTGAGTAGTTTTTGCAGTGCGATTGGTTTTTCCAGAAAATCAAATGCGCCAATACGCGTTGCCTCAACAGCAGTATCAATAGTGCCGTGACCAGACATCATCACCACAGGCATGGTCAGCAGGCCGCCATTCGCCCACTCTTTGAGCAAAGTGATGCCATCGCAGTCTGGCATCCAGATGTCCAGCAATACCACATCGGGGCGCTCATGCAAACGCATGGCACGCGCTGCCGCTGCGTTCTCCGCCAAATCCACACGGTAACCTTCATCCTGCAGAATATCGCGCAATAGTTCGCGAATACCAACTTCATCGTCGACTACTAATATATGTTTTGATGCCATATTTTTATCTGAATATTTATCTGGTTTATAGTTAAATAGAGTTAGGTTAAATCAATTTTTTGCTGCTTCGATAAATAACGGAATACTTATCGTAACAGTTGCGCCCAATGCTACTCCATCATTACTGCTAACATTCTCTATCTTGATGCTGCCTCTATGCTCATCAATAATCTTTTTTACAATAGCCAGACCAAGCCCCGTGCCATGCGGCTTACTGGTCATGTAAGGCTCAAAAATATGCGGCATCATATCTGCAGAAAAGCCACCGCCATTATCTTGCAGTGTCAGTACCAGCATGCCATTCGTATTTTCTGTAGTCACTGAAATGACTGGTGATTCTTTACCTGCCAATGCATCTTGAGCATTCTGCAGTAAATTATGCAGCACCTGACGCAGCATGGTACTGTCACCTTTAATAGTACATGCTTGTGTTGTTAAATGTTGCTCCATTTTTATTTTTGGCAAATCGTAGAGTGACATCACTTCACGAATCAGCATATTCAAATCAAGCTTGTCTAAACGCGGTGCCGGAGAACGTGCATATTCGCTGAACTCATTCACCATTTTTTTTAATGCATCGACTTGATTTACGATAGTCTCTGTAGAGCGTTTTAACATTTTTGCATCATCTGCTTGCAGTTTGTCGTGCAATTTATGCGCCATGCGTTCTGCTGAAAGCTGGATCGGCGTGAGCGGATTCTTGATTTCATGGGCCAAACGTCTGGCCACCTCACCCCAGGCTGCATCTCGCTGCGCCTGCACCATCGCGGTTGCATCATCAAATACTGCCACATAACCGCCATCTGGCAAGCGTGTGCCGCGCAATGTAATAATTTGCTTGCCCTGCGCTGTCGCTATCTCAATCTGCGTCTGTGCATCTTCTTTCTGGGCACTCTTCTGGTTTGCTTCTAACTGACTATTCAATGCAATCGCCTGAAAAAAATTTGCCAGCTGCGCCTGTTTTGCAATAATCATATCTGGCGTAAAGCCGACATAACCCTCCAGCGACACGCCCAGTATATTCACCGTGGCTTCGTTAAAGGTACGCAATTCACCACGCTCATTCAGTGCTAATACGCCGGATGATAAATGCGCCAGTATGGTTTCAAGATAACCGCGTGCCGCCTCAACCCGTGCACGGTTCCTGTCTGCGGCCTTGCGGGCATCTCCCAGTTGTTGCGTCATGCTGTTGAATGACTGCACCAGCACTCCAAGCTCATCTTTACCATGTGCCGGCAAAATAATACTGTAATCACCGCTCGCAATCGCCCTGGTGCCCTCAGCGAGCACTGTGAGTGGGGCAGACAGCCTGCGGCTTAACACGAACGCAATCGCAACTGCTGTAAACATTGCCAGCATCATGACCAGTGTCAACGTCAGTGCGAATACTTCACGTAATGCAGTTCGGCTGTAAGATAGCTGCTGGTAATCCTGATACACATCCTGTACCGCCTCAGCAGTGGTCGCGAGTGTTTTAGGCACTGGCTGCAATAATTGCAATATACGAGTTTCACCCGCTATATCCTGCACGCTAACCGGCACTAACACACGCAAAAACAACCCCTTGCCTGCAATCGGCTCAATATTGCCGTAAATACGCTGACGCGCCTGCCGCAGCTGGGTCACCGTCGGCAGTTCCGGTAAGAAGCTGCTCGAATCGCTGCTTGATACCGACAGAATCCGGCCTTGCGGCGTCAGCAAGGTTGCATCCTGAATACCGCTTTTTTCCCGCAGATCATTCAGCAGGGTATAGTGTGTATTAGCAGGCTGAAAAGCAAGGCTGGTAGCCATACTCTCGCCTTTTTCCTTCACATCGGCCAGCATGATATCGAGGGCGGTACGTCCCAGATTCAAACCGCCTTCAAGCGCCGACTCCACTTTGACGTTGAACCATGACTCAATCGAACGTGTCAGGAAATTGACGGACACCATATACACAATCAATCCCGGAATAATTGCCATCAGTGCAAACGAACCTAACAGCCGCAGCGTAAAACGACTACCCATCACGCGTTCACGAATATTGCGATACAGGCTGAAAAGCTGGTAGCCAATCAGAACCAGCAACAATACCGCCAGTGCAATATTAAGCGCAACCAGCAGGGTGTAATACTCACCCGACGCGGCAGTGTTGGCACTGGCGTTTGACAGCAAATACAGCAGCACCGCACCTAGTAACGCACTGATATATACAATGTATTTCATTTGAATATGTTCGGCGCCCACTCAAAACGCTGCGAGCTCATTTTCCAGTCATTTGAGCCTATACCTTCTACCTGCAGTGCTTTAGGCAGTTTTTTATGATCAAGACGCATCAGCAATACCGCTCTATATTGCTCACCTTTTTCTACATCAGATTTGTCAAATACTTTTAAATCCTGAATAACCGACAGATCTTCTATTACCCCATCCAGACTGGCATAGGTTCTTTGCTGCTCGTTACGAATCACAATGTATTGCCGCGATAGCGCGTGATAACTCACGCTCACCTGCTGCACTGTTGTTGCCAGTTCATCGTCAAACCAGTACTGGCGTGGCGAGATTAACTGAAACTCAATCAGAAAGTTAAAGGTAAACCCTTTCAGAATCGCTTTTTCCATCTCTGGACTGAAATTAATCTCTGCATCTGCATTCAGCAGCACTTCATTCTCATAAGTAATCAGATTTGCACTGCGAATATGCAGGCTATTACCCGCCGCCACTGCCGTATCTACGAACAGCAGTAAACCTAAAGCGAAAATCAGATGTTTAATTTTTTTGCAGAAGAGCATAGAAGAAGCCATCATGCGCGGTTGAGGGCACCAACTGGCCATTGAGCTGGGCAAGGTCTTTGAAAGAATCTACAGGCAAATGTAACTGCTTTGCATCAGGATGTTGTAATAAGAATTTATCCACTTGTGTTTGATTTTCTTCATTAAATACAGAGCATGTTACATAAAGCAATTTACCGCAATTAGGCAAAATTCTGGCCTGCTGCGCCGCAAACGAAGCCACATCTGCCTCACGCCGCAACCACTTGATATCAACGTGACGTCGCACAATGCCTGAAGCTGTACAAGGCACATCAGCGAGAATTCTATCAAAAGGTTTTCCATCATACCAATCTGCGACTGCGGCATCAGCCGCCAGCAACTCGGCACTCAACGCGAGCCTGCTAAGATTCTCCTGCACACGCTGCAAGCGTCCGGCATCGCTATCCATTGCTGTGAGCTGCACATCAGCAAGCTCCAGAATATGGCCGGTTTTTCCGCCGGGCGCACAGCACGCATCCAAAACGCGCATACCATCCTGGGCATCAAGCAATTGCGCTGCAAGCTGCGCACCGTAATCCTGAACAGAAACCACACCATCACTGAAGCCGGGGATTTTTTCAACCGCTACTGGCTTTAATAACACAACTGCCTGACCACCCAAATGGCTGGCTTCTATATCCTGTCGTTCCAGCAACTGTAAATATTCATCGACGCTGATCTTTTTTGTATTCACACGCAGGGTCATGGGCGGATGCTGATTGCCGGCAATCAATATGGACTGCCAATGATCAGGATATTGCACTTTTAGTTTATTAATCCACCATTGCGGGTACGAATAAGTTGCCACTTCAGTATTGGCAAGCTTAGCTGTAAACTCGTCTTTTCTACGCAAAAAATTGCGCAGAATGGCATTAACCAGACCTTTTGCCCACTGCTTTGGAGTCGGTTTTCTAAACTGACTGACTGCATGCACTGCCTGGTTTACCACTGTAAATGCATCAGCTTTGTCATACAGTAATTGATAAATCGCAACCAGTAGTAAAGTGTAGATCCGATCATCGATTAACGGCTTTTCGAGCAGGCAGGTTAAATAGGCATTGGTTTCGCCATAGAAGCGCAGCGTGCCATAACTTAAATCTGCCGCGGCACCTCGCTGCTGAGGTGTCGCATCAGGAAAAGCGGCTAATGCAGCTGGCAATGCAAGCGTTAAGTTGCGTCCGGACAATACTTGATTTACTGCATCAGCAGCGATTTGTTGAGAAATATACAAAATGGATTCTGGCTATAAATGCTAAAGCCCGATTTTACTTGATAACGATCACAATAGGGGTAAGCTATTGATCGGCTGTCATCGTAAAAATTAATCAATCGTTAAATAACCTTCTATTAACAAGGAGTTTTGTCATGAATAGTATGCATGTTTTAAAACGTTTCCTGATTTCCGGGTTACTACTTGCTGCCTCTGGCTCAGCACTGGCTGCCGATGTTGGCGTTTCGATCAGTGTCGGTCAGCCGGGATTTTACGGCCGTATCGATATCGGTGATTACCCCTACCCTCAGCCCCGATTGATATATAGCAACCCTATCATTGTGCATCGCCATGCTGACGTATATTACGAGCCGCTTTATTTACGCGTGCCGCCAGGCCATGCCAAAAACTGGAAGCGCTATTGCGGTCGCTACAACGCCTGCGGCCATCCTGCCTACTTTGTACAAGACAGCTGGTACCGTAATGAATACGCACCCGTCTATCGCGAACGTCATCGTCATGGCGACTATGACAGAGATGATCGCTATGGCAGAGGAGATAGAGATGGGCGTTATGACAGGAATGATCACCGTGATGGCCGTGGCAATGGTAAACACAAGGGCGGCAACGGTAAAGGCAAAGGAAGAGATTAATTAATTCTGCCTGTTATCACAGATCACAAGCCTCCTGTAGCCACTCAGCTCGGGAGGCTTGTTTTCTGAGTTCTGATATTCAGATGCGGTAAAACAGGCGCTTTAATATAACGCGACGAGCTGCATTAACTTCTCAACCCGCTCTTCCGTTCTTGGATGCGTGCTGAACAGACTGTCAAATGAACGTCCGGATAGCGGGTTAATAATCATCATCTGCCCAGTCTCAGGGTGGGCTTCTGCTGTTTCGTTGGGAATCCGATGCGCATAATTGTGGATTTTTTCAAGCGCACTTGCCAACGCTTGCGGGTCACGGCTGATTTCAGCACCGCCACGGTCGGCTTCAAACTCACGTGAACGCGAAATCGCCATTTGAATAAGAGATGCAGCGAATGGCGCCAGTAGCATCACCAGAATACCAAGCACCGGATTCACATTGCGCTCACCGTTATCATCTCGACCCCCGCCAAATAGCATGCCAAACTGGGCAATAGAAGCTATCGCACCTGCTACCGTGGCGGAAATGGTGGAAATCAAAGTGTCTCGATTTTTTACATGCGCAAGTTCATGTGCCATCACACCGCGCAATTCACGCTCACTCAAAATCTGCATAACACCTACCGTAGCAGCGACTGCAGCATTTTCCGGATTGCGGCCAGTAGCAAAAGCATTGGGCTGGGTTTCGTTAATCACATACACTTTTGGCATCGGTAATTGTGCATTTTCAGCCAGAGATTTCACCATCTGATAGTAATTACGGAACTGCATGTTGTCTGCGGTCACTTCTTCGGCACCATACATTTTCAGCACAGCTTTATCCGAGAACCAGTAGGCATAGACATTCATCGCTGCGGCGAACACTAATGCCATGAGCATGCCACCTGCCCCGCCCAGAGCTGCGCCAACCACACCAAACAGCGCTACAATTGCTGCCATCAATATCGTTGTTCTAAGCCAGTTTCCTAACATATTTCATCCTTGTTTATTACGCACTTACGCTGTATAAGATGATGCCAAGCCGTAAAAATTCAAGGTGAGTCATCTAGAGCAAAACCAGAACAGACTCTATTCAGAACAAAATAAATCACCTGCTTTTAAATGATGTCCCTGTATGAAGGCCTGTGCACTCATGCGCTTGCCGCCTGGTGCCTGCAATTCGACAACACTCAGTACTCCTTGCCCACACGCTACCAGCAAACCGTCCTGAACACTGATCACTTCTCCGGGAGTTGCCGTCGTCGGTTTTTCTACATTGTTTTGCTCGGTTGCCATCCAGATACGGCACACTTCGCCTTTAAACTTCGTCTGCGCCACCGGGAACGGATTGAACGCTCTGATCTGACGTGATATTTCAGCTGCACCTTTCTGCCAGTCAATCGCAGCTTCGGCCTTCTCAAGCTTGTGCGCGTAAGTCACCAGACTTTCATCCTGCGGCGTGCTCGGCAAGGTACCATTTGCTTCCAGATCATGCATAGCCTGCACCATCAGGTCTGCGCCTATCTGCGCCAGCGCATCATGCAGGCATTGTGTCGTATCCGCAGCTCCAATCGGCACAACGCCCTTGCTCACCATAGCACCTGCATCCAGCGCCGGCACCACTTCCATAATCGTCACGCCGGTTTCAGCATCTCCAGCCAATATTGAACGATGTATCGGGGCAGCCCCGCGCCAGCGCGGCAGCAAAGACGCATGAATGTTATAACAGCCATGCACAGGCATATTGAGCACAGTCGTTGGAATAATTAAGCCGTATGCAGCAACTATCATCACATCAGAATTCGTCGCTGCTATCTGCTCCTGCACCTCTAACGGTTTCAGGCTTTCCGGTTGAAATACGTTCAGCTTATGCTGCTCGGCCAGCACCTTCACCGGACTGGGTTTTAATTTCATACCACGACCAGCCGGACGATCCGGCTGCGTAAGTACCATGACAATTTCATGCCCGGCTGCAATAAGTGCAGCCAATGCTGGCACCGCGAATTCAGGCGTACCTGCAAAAATAATTTTCAATTGTTTGCCTTTGGATTTTTTAACTACATTGGGCGATTGCGCTGCTGCTTCAGCATTTTATTTTTAATACGGGTGCGCTTGAGTGGTGACAAATACTCGACAAATACCTTGCCTAGCAAATGATCCATTTCATGCTGTATACACACACTCAATAAACCATGCGCTTCCAGTTTAAAGGTCTCGCCTTTTGCATTCATGGCTTCAACGACAACTTTCTCTGCTCTGGTAACACTGTCATAAATACCAGGCACAGACAAACAGCCTTCTTCATAGACCTGCTCACCGTCTCTCTCAAGGATTTTTGGGTTAATAAACACCTGCAGTTGATCTTTGGTTTCACTGGTGTCAATAATCAGCAACTGTATATGCTGATTCACCTGCGTTGCTGCCAATCCTATGCCGGGAGCCTGATACATGGTCTCAGCCATATCTTCAATCAAACGGCGTAAGGATGCGTCAAACTCTTTCACCGGCTTGGCTACGGTGTGCAGTCTTGGGTCTGGATAATTAAGAATATCTAAAATCGCCATAAAAATTCATTTACCTATATTGAAACTTGATTTAAAACTTGCACGTCTTACGACTCAAATTGTTTATTAATGTTCAGCTTTTTCCATAAAAGCTTGATTGCTGAATGAATTACGTGATAGATTTAACCTAATTTCGCGATTAATACGCTAATTCTTTAGCATATTATCGTATGCTTCTTAATGCATTTTGTCTGAGGTCATCACTATTATGTTTCGCAATATTATAACGCTGCTCACGTTTTGTTGCTTAAGCTTCCACCTCAAAAATCACCCTGAACGCCATGTTGTAGTAAAAGGCGACACGCTGTGGGGTATATCATCCAAGTTTCTTAAAGACCCGTGGTTATGGCCAAAAGTCTGGAAATTAAACCGCTCTCAGATCAAAAATCCGCATTTGATTTATCCTGGCGATGTTGTTTTTCTTGACTACAGCAGCGGCAAACCTGAACTCAGACTATTACGTGAAACGATTACGCTGCAACCTGGCGTGGTTGAAGAGCCTTTAGATAAAGTTGCCATATCTACCATACCGCTGAATGTCATTGCACCTTTTCTGAGCCAGCCACTGGTGATTGAAAAAAACCAATTAGCAAATTCGCCAAGAATTATCGCAGGTCAAGATAATCGCGTGGTACTAAGCCCAGGCACAAAAATTTATATTAATAAAATCGAAGAAGAAGACGGTCTTGACTGGTTCGTTTACAGACCAGGTCAAACCCTTGTTGACCCAGATAGCAAAGAAACTTTAGGTGTTGAAGCAGTTTATCTGGGCGATGCCAGAATGACTAAATACGGTGAACCCGCATCAGCCACTATTACCAAGGCTAAGGAAGAAATCTTTATTAAAGACAGGTTAGTTCCTGCCGGTGATGATGCCATCACTAATTTTGTACCGCATGCCCCTGAAACGGACATCAGAGGCCGCATTATCAAAATTTACGGTGGATTGGCTGAAGCCGGCCCTGAAAGCATTGTTGCGATTAGCCGCGGCTCGAATGATGGCCTGGAAATAGGCCATGTGCTTGCCATTAACCGTTACGGCCGCGTGATTAAAGATCCGGAGCCTAGTAAAGAAGCTAAAGATAAGTCAGATGCAAAAACCAAACTCAAAGAACTTAACTTTGAAGTATCAAAGGATACAAACGGCAAGCCAATTGTGAATTTTGAGAAAAATTCTACCAAAAATGGCGGCTTGGCACTTGAGCCAGGCATGATCAAATTGCCGGACGAACGTGTTGGCTTAATGATGATTTTCCGCGTATTTGACCGCATTTCTTACGGCATCATCATGCAGGCATCAGAATCAATCAACACCAAAGACGCTGTACAAACACCTTGATTTTTAATAATGGCGAACCACAGTGCAGTCATTGAAGAAAAGTTGCTGTGGGTTAGCCTGGGCAGAGTTTCAGGGCTAGGCTCACAGACGTTTTGCCAGCTGCTAAAAGCCTTTGGCAGCCCTGAAAACATTTATGCTGCCAACCCAAAACAGTTGCGGGAAATTGTCAGCGATCGCATTGCCAGCGATATTATCAGCGGATATGACGCTGACACTCTGGAGCAAACCAGACTGTGGTTAGCTCAGGAAAATAATCACCTTGTCACGCTTGCCGACCCCGAATATCCGAAATCACTGTTAGAAATTGCAGACCCTCCGCCTTTTTTATATGCAAAGGGCAATCTGTCATTATTAAACCAACCCAGCATTGCGATTGTAGGCAGCCGGAATGCCAGCGTGCAGGGTGAAAAAAATGCCGAAGCTTTTGCCGCTGACCTTTGTACTTACGGCCTATGCATCGTCAGTGGATTGGCACTGGGCATTGACGGCGCAGCACATCGCGGTGCTCTGAAAGTTAACGGCTCCACGATTGCTGTTGTTGGCACCGGCCTGGATATTGTGTACCCGGCTAAACATCGTGACCTTGCGCACCAGATCGTACAAAATGGCCTGATTATTTCTGAATTTGATCTCGGCACCCCATCCAAACCGCAGAACTTTCCTAAACGTAACCGCATTATCAGCGGCCTGAGTCTTGGCTGCCTGGTGGTTGAAGCAAATCTGCAAAGTGGCTCACAGATCACAGCAAGACTGGCGACCGAACAGGGACGCGAAGTGTTCGCCATTCCCGGCTCCATACACTCCCCCATGTCCAAAGGCTGCCACCAGCTGATTAAACAAGGCGCAAAACTGGTAGATTGCCTGCAAGATATTGTTGAAGAACTGAACTTGAGCCAAAATCCACAATCTCATTCGGTATCAGACAGTGATATTCATTCAGCCAATTCATCTGAGAATACTGATGCTAATATAATCCTGACAACGATGGGTTACGACCCGATCACATTAGATAATCTAGTTACATTAAGTGGCTTGACGGTGAGCGCCGTTTCATCCATGCTAATGTTACTGGAACTTGAGGGAAAAATAGCCACCCTTACAGGAGGACAATATCAAAAAATTATGTAGTTTTTAATTCCACAAATTTGCATAAACCATCTCACTTAAAGTTAATAATAATTTAAAGGATAAACATCATGTTTGAAGTACTGGTTTATATGTTCGAAAACTACATTGACTCACAGTTCAGACCTGACGATAACACCCTATCAAAAGAGTTATCTGCTGCAGGATTTGACGAAGAAGATATTAACGGCGCGTTTCACTGGTTTAATCAACTGGAATCATCCGTTGAAAAACCTGCATTATTCACACATGCCCAGCATGCTAACACCCGCATTTTTACTGAAGATGAATTTAAGAAAATCTCCGGTGAAAGCATTGGTTTCATTTTATTCCTGGTCAACGCAAACATCTTGAATTCAGCACAACGAGAGTTGGTAATAGAGCTTGCGATGAGCCTGCCGCAACTGATTATCAGCATAGAAGAAATGCGCTGGATTGTACTCATGACGACCTGGGGCGCCAGCAAAACCGGCCCGGACAAAACAAAAGAGTATCTGTTTATTGAGGATGCACTGCTGAATAAAGAAAAACCGACCTTGCATTAAATGCAGGTCGGTTTTTGTAGCACTTATACCAACAGTACAGAAAACTAATCAGCTACTTTGATATGTTATTGATAATAGTCGCAATGGTTGCAGATTGGTTGAGTGTGTAAAAGTGCAGGCTAGGCGCGCCGCCAGCCAGCAGGGCTTCACACAACTCACTCACTACATCTACACCAAGCGCTCGTAACGATGCCATATCATCGCCATACTCTTCAAGACGCATCTTCAGCCAACGCGGTATTTCTGCGCCGCAGATGCTGGAGAAGCGCGCCAGTTGTGTGATGTTATAGATCGGCATGACGCCCGGTACGATGGGTATCGTGATGCCTAAGTCATCGCACTGATCCACAAACCTGAAATAGGCATCGGCGTTATAAAAATACTGCGTGATTGCAGAATTGGCACCAGCATCCATTTTACGTTTCAGGTTCAGCAAATCCGCTGCTGGCGTTTTAGCCTCGGGGTGAAATTCCGGGTACGCTGCCACTTCAATAAAAAAGTGGTCGCCCGTCTCTATCCGAATAAATTCTACGAGTTCAGATGCATAACGAAAATCACCTGCACTCACTTCGCCAGAAGGTACATCGCCACGCAATGTGACCAGGCGGTTAATGCCATGGGCCTGATAAGTTTGCAACAAGTCGCGAATTTCAGCCTTACTGGATGAAATACAGGAGATATGCGGTGCTGCCTGAAAACCTTCACGCTGAATCTCCAGCACAGTTTCCATGGTGCGGTCACGCGTAGAGCCACCGGCACCGAATGTTACCGAGAAAAATTCCGGATTGAATTTTGCCAGCTCTTTGCGTGTTTCGCGCAGTTTTTCTACACCTTCCGCCGTTTTTGGCGGAAAGAATTCGAAACTGACCTCGAATTCCTGATTAGGGTTCTTCATGTTAATTCATTTCATTTATTTTGGCACTGATATATAAATGCAGAGTTTGGGATGCATTACCGCACAACGCAGTAATGCGCCCAAGTGCTCTAAGCAGGCAATCAGCGTAACTGAATGCTCGCAAAAATTGTATTTATAGAAGTGCTCATTTGTTATCTATCAGCAAGGCAGATAATACCCAGGTAAATAAACTGTAAAGTAACGCCCCGATCATGCCAGCGAGAAAGGTTTCCACTTTAAAACCTTCCAGCCATGAGCCTACAGCATAAAACAGTAAGCCGTTGATCACTAAAATAAACAGCCCCAATGTTAATACTGTAATCGGCAACGTCAGTAACACCAGAATCGGTTTGATGAGCATATTCACCAAACCCATCACCAGTGCCGCAACCAGAGCGGCTGTAAAGCCAGCCACATGAATACCTGGTACAAGGTATGCAACTGCCAGTAACGCCAGTGCATTCAAAACCCAAATCAGTAACAATTTCATGCGGCTGCTCCTTTTTATCTATCAACAGATTTATTTGCCTGCCAGCAGTTTAATTAATAACGGTAAGTATCTGGCTTGAATGGACCTTGCTTCTGCACACCAATATACGCTGCCTGCGTATCAGTTAATGTTGTCAGTTGTGCATTCAGTTTTTTCAACTGCAATACCGCAACTTTTTCATCCAGATGTTTAGGCAAAGTATAAACGCCTACCGGGTATTTTGCAGTCTGCGTAAACAACTCAATTTGCGCAATAGTCTGGTTGGCAAATGATGAACTCATTACATAGCTTGGGTGACCTGTACCACAGCCCAAATTTACCAAACGGCCTTTTGCCAGCAGAATAATTTTTTTGCCATCAGGGAAAATCACGTGGTCAACTTGTGGCTTGATTTCATCCCACTCGTATTTCTCAAGTGATGCTACGTCGATCTCATTGTCAAAGTGGCCGATGTTGCACACAATCGCCTGATCTTTCATTTTTGCCATATGGTCATGTGTAATCACATGGTAGTTGCCAGTTGCAGTTACGAAAATATCGCCATGTGCAGCGGCGTATTCCATTGTCACTACACGGTAACCTTCCATGGCTGCCTGTAATGCACAGATCGGGTCAATTTCAGTTACCCACACTTGCGCTGAAAGTGCTCGCAACGCTTGGGCAGAACCTTTACCCACATCGCCGTAGCCTGCGACCACTGCAATCTTACCGGCAATCATCACATCCGTTGCACGCTTGATTGCATCCACTAAAGACTCACGGCAGCCGTACAAGTTATCGAATTTAGACTTAGTCACTGAGTCATTCACGTTAATCGCAGGGAAAGCCAGTTTGCCTTCTTTGTGCATTTGATACAGACGATGCACGCCAGTTGTGGTCTCTTCAGTTACGCCGATAATCTGCGCCAGACGTGTTGAGTACCATGTTGGGTCTTGTTGCAATTTTGCTTTGATTGCTGCAAACAGGCAGGTTTCTTCTTCTGAAGTCGGGTTAGCGATCACAGATAAATCTTTTTCTGCACGCGTACCAAGGTGTAACAGCAATGTTGCGTCGCCGCCATCATCCAGAATCATGTTCGTGTAACCACCGTCAGTCCACTCAAAAATACGGTGGGTGTAATCCCAGTATTCAGTCAGCGTTTCGCCTTTAATCGCAAACACCGGTGTACCACCAGCAGCAATCGCAGCAGCAGCGTGATCTTGTGTTGAATAGATATTGCATGATGCCCAACGTACTTCAGCACCCAGGTCTTTGAGTGTCTCGATCAGCACTGCGGTTTGGATTGTCATGTGCAGGCTGCCGGTAATGCGCGCGCCTTTAAGCGGTTGCGCTTGTGCATATTCCTGACGGATTGCCATCAAGCCTGGCATTTCAGTTTCAGCAATCGCGATTTCTTTACGGCCAAAAGCTGCCAGGTTAATGTCAGCAACGATGTAATCTTTAAATTCAGTCACAGTATTCATTTTAATTTCCTTGAATTGTGTGACCGGGGGGATGGGGGAATTACAGAGATATAAACTTATCTCACCCGTATCCCGTGCCCGGCACGGTTAATATAGGTGAGCGTCGTTTAAAACATTTTCTGAGCCTAGGAGACTGTACAA
>LNAP01000451.1_pt1 | contig 53970 bp, 50 predicted proteins | sample 602601 | NCBI WGS metagenome assembly LNAP01 (sample SAMN02440304, study PRJNA202911) | soil metagenome | biome: Subtropical and temperate rainforests or woodlands; isolation source: soil samples (1 kg each in a 20% v/v slurry with milli Q water) were... ...
GCGCGCTCGCACTCTGCGCAGATGGCCGAATGGTTCCGCGTGGGCACACGGCGACGCAGCTCGACATCAACTGCGAGCGCAGAAGGCTGCGAGCGCAATTAATGGCAAGATCGCTAACGCTCTTGCAGTAAATCAGCTAGAGCTCAAGCGCAGAAAGTCCAAGGGGCGACCTATCTTAGATGTGTTCTCCGGCAAAGCGCCTTTGTTCAGCGTCTGGGAAAAGCCCCAGCGGGTAATCAACCAAAAAAGGCGCTGCTTCTGCGGCCTTTATGGTCGCCGCCTTCCCAAACGAATTCGACGCTGTCATGACCATGCAAAGCAGGCTACCGAACTGGCTTTCGCAATGCGCGACTGGGAGGAGGCTGAGCGGCAATATTGGGACTCCATGCGCGGCAAACCTTGCTGTGGTTCCTGTGATAGCTGTCCCCTAAGCCCACAGACTCCGGTGTAATTCAGGCTGAGACCCAGGCGAGTCCCCCTACATTTTCAGTACTCACAGACGTAAAGGCCACGGGGCCGACCTCAAAATGCCCCTGCAAGAAAAAAGGAATTAATGTCCAATAGGGCTTCCAGCCCCTCGCCTTCAAACATAACATCACGTCACGTTACAGACCTGAGCCAGGTGCCCATGCCGATGAAAACTAGCAATCGCGTTGTGATCGAGGTTGATCCTGCTCAAAAGCAGAAGATCTACGCCGCACTTAAGGCGCGTGGGTTGACCATGCGCGAGTGGTTTCTGCAGCAGGTGAGCCAAGAGCTTTCCATTCCGCAGCCCACCACCCCCTCCAGTCAGTCGAGCAACGATTAAGTAATTCTCAGGGAGTCGAGCAGATGCTCAAGACAGTCAAGCAACCTCGTGAACGAGCAGACGGTGGACGAGAAAGTCTACGACCGCCTTTCCGAACGCATGAAGGACCGCTTTGATCTGTTCGGATCGTTGCCGGACACCATCAAGGACGAATGGATTGACGACATCGAGCATCTGGGAGAATTTATGGATCAGTACATCAATGCCCAGAAACAGGAAACCGGCTTCGATCTGCGCTACAACGCCACCATGCGCCCAACCGATAACGACTGGCGCAACTGCGCAAAGGTTTTGTCGCGTCGAGATTTTGAGACGCTTATGAGGAAGGGCTGGTGAACCGCCTGCCGGTCTTCTAGCGCCGCCGCCCAGATCGTGAGGCAACTCAACCGTTTCGCACCGGCGTGAGTATAGGCGTTGGCGAACACACAACTACTTGCCTCGCGCCCCGTGTCAGAGCTACGTAAAGGTTTTGGGCTGTCATCAACTCAGGATGCAGAATCACCGAGACATCCGCCTCTAGGCCCTTGAGAAGTAACGTGCTGCCGACCGAACGTCGTGCAATCGGCCGAGCCAGATGTCGGTTGCGTTCGCGAGCCTGAATGGCTGCAGTCAGAAAGTTGGGAACCCCTCCTGCCACGGCTTGCATGGCAGAGCGACAGCAATGCAGAACTTCTGGTCGGAACACGCGTGAGCCAGGCTGCTCAGCGAGGGCATTTAGGACACGATGCGCTCGTTCAAACGTTGGCTCCGCGACAAATGCAACGGCCTCGGTCTCAGCCGGGGTCGGGGGCGTCCGCGCCCTTCCTCCACGCAGAGACTCGACACGCGTCCGTAGGTTTGCGGCCCCCACCCCGGTTATCACGCTTGAAGCAAATTCAGCGAGTTGCGCCAGAGGATTGATACCCTGCAGATCGAACTGCCTTGCAAAGTTGACTAAATCTCTTAGGTCAACGGCTTCGACAGCCATGGCTCCTGGGGTCTGACTCGTTAGCTGATGGCGGCCTTGCACGTTCATGGCGTCCCCGATGATGAGGACGGTGCCCTGAGCGTTGGGGGCTACAGTTCTTGCGGCCACTAGGCGCTGCTGGGCTTCGGTTCCAGCGTTCAACTGAACCAAAAGCACTTCTGCCGGAGCCGTGCGCATATCCACAGGCTGGCCAGCCTGAAGTTGTTGCCGGATAGCGAGCAACCACTGCCCAAGGTTTTCAGCTCCGGCCAGCCGCCAGCGCCATGGCGTCCTTAGTTCAGACGCTTGGCAGTCTCGGGCGCTACTGAGCCTGCAAGCTGTCCAGCCAGAAAAGGCAGTGAGTCAGCCAGCTCCAACACATCAGCCGGGTACCCGGGATGGGCGGGAACAATAGGCTCAAGCCAATGGATGCCTCTGATGAGCTGATCGTTCATGCCTTTCAATTTTCTGATTTATTTTCAGATTTATCAGGGCTGCCAAGCCCTTGCTACGCTGTGCTTACAGGCTATTCATGGGAAGCCCGCAGAATTCGGAAAAAATCGTACGCTACGCTTCTACAGATACCGTCATCGAGACGGCGGCCGATGTTGCGCTGATGGATAGACAACGACCTACCCAATCTATAATCCAGATGAAATCAGTTGAGGCCCAGCAATGGAGTCGCTCAACTCATAGTGATCCTGGTTCAGTTCACCTCACAGAAGGAAGCTCGAAATGAGATACTCCAGATTGGCTGCACTCCTCGTCGCCGCATCGCTGTCACCCGCGTGGGCGTTGGCGGCAGACCCAGCCCCAGCGACACAGACTCAGCAGCAGGCCCAGAATATTGCTGAGTTCGATAAACAGATGGCTCAAGCGCAGGAAAATCTCCAGAAAATGCAGGCCCAGATGGAGAAAGTCCGCCAGACCCAAGACCCACAAGAACGGCAGAAACTCCTTCAGGAGCACTGGAATACGATGCAGGGCAGCATGGGGATGATGCACAACATGTGGGGCCCAGGAATGATGGGATGCTGCGGGGGCGGCATGGGAATGATGGGCGGGAATATGATGGGAGGTGGCCACATGATGGGAGGTGGCCACATGATGGGGTGGCAGGACTACTCGAACTTGTCCCCGGAACAGAAAGCACAGCGTCAGTACATGATGGACAGGTACATGGGAATGCAGCAGATGATGATGGATCACATGATGTGGCACCAGCACTACATGGGCGGGCAGCCTCCGGCTAAGTCCGCCCCGTAGTTTTTGTCAGCCTCTTTATCGCCTGGAGTGCGCATAAAGAAACTCCCATTGCGTGCAAGCGCTCTCACAGCGCTTGCCGCCCTTGCTGCTGTCGTTGGCGAACTGCGGGATGACGAGCTTCAGTGGTCTCGACATCACAGGCCTGTAGGGGGTCAGCTCACGGAACGGAAACATCGTACGCTAAGGCCCAAGTGCTCATCAGTTCAGGCTATCGACTAGTTTTCGAAGATATAGAACTGGGACAGTTGCAATCCGACAGCCCTTGCAAGATGCCGCAAGCCTCTACTGGGCGAGCGCCCGAACACTTCTCACGCAAGTTGAGCAAGTGCTGCTTTAACTGCAACAACGCCTCCACTCGCACTTCCACCCGCCGGATATGGGCATCCAGAAGTGCATTGACCTCACCGCAATCCTCGGTGGGGTTGTCCCGCAGCCCCAGCAGCGACCGGATTTCGCCCAGTGTCATATCGAGCGAACGGCAATGGCGGATGAACTGCAAACGTTCGATGTGCGCATCATCGTACAGCCGAAAGTTGCCGCCGCTGCGTGCAGGTTCCAGCAGTAGCCCCTCTTTCTCGTAGTAGCGGATGGTAACAACCTCACACCCTGTCAGCTTGGCGAGCTCACCAATTCTGATCTCCATGCCTCGCTCTCCTCATTTCGCTTGACCCTATAGTAGCTATAGGGATTTTAATGAGCAATGAAACTGACGACTTGAAGGAATTGCCCATGAGCGAATGCAGTTCAAAAGAGTGTGGCTGCTCGGCCATACCGAGCAGCCACCCTACGGCGGCTGGTCGACCGGTCGCCGAATCGGCCCAAGCGGTCTACCGCATCGAGAACATGGACTGCCCCACGGAAGAGGCACTGATCCGGGGCAAGCTCGCTGGCCTGCCGGGCGTGATTGGACTCGACTTCAACCTGATGCAGCGCACTTTGGCCGTCCGGCACGAACTATCTTCGCTGTCTCCCGTTGAGCAAGCCTTGGCAGCCATCGGCATGCAGGCTGTGCGGATAGATGAAGCCTCGACTGGACGGACCACCAGACTATCCATTGCCAGGATGGATTGTCCGACCGAAGAGGCGCTGATCCGCGACAAGCTCAGTACCGTAGCTGGAGTCTCTGGACTGGACTTCAATCTGATGCAGCGCACGCTCTCTGTGCGCCATGCTGACCACGCACTGCCGAATGTATTCGCAGCGCTGCAAGCGCTCGGGTTCGAGGCTCAGGTGCTTGAGGTAGCAGACGCCGCGCCGGCGTCGGTCGTTCCTTCGGGGACTCAAACGAACTGGTGGCCGCTTGGCATCTCGTTTGTAACTGCCTCTGCGGCAGAGGCCATTTACTGGCTCCACGACGGCAATCACTGGTCGGTCGTTATTCTGGCGCTCGTCGCCATCTTCACGGGCGGCCTCTCCACCTACAAGAAGGGCTGGATTGCGCTCAAGAACCTTAACCTCAACATGAATGCCCTGATGTCGATCGCCGTCACGGGTGCCATGCTGATCGGTCACTGGCCGGAAGCGGCGATGGTGATGGTGCTGTTCGCGCTGGCCGAGGTGATCGAAGCCAAGTCGCTGGATCGTGCCCGCAACGCTATTCGTGGCCTACTCGATCTGGCGCCAGAACGAGCCACCGTGCAACAGCCCGACGGCACATGGCGTGAGGTAGACGCTAAACAAGTCACCATTGGCAACTGCGTTCGGGTCAAGCCAGGTGAACGGATCGCCCTTGATGGCGAAGTGCTGGAAGGATGCTCCACGGTCAATCAAGCACCAATCACCGGCGAAAGCCTACCGGTCGAAAAAGCGCCTGGCGATCCAGTGTTCGCTGGCACGATCAACGAGTCCGGTTCATTCGACTACCTCGTCACGGCCGTGGCCGGCAACTCGACGCTGGCCCGCATCATCCACGCCGTGGAGGCCGCTCAGGGCAACCGAGCGCCAACCCAGCGCTTTGTCGACCAGTTTGCTCGGTGGTACACGCCCCTCGTGTTCGCTGTTGCCATCGCTGCCGCGTTAGTGCCTCCGTTGTTCATGGGGGCGGCATGGCTGGACTGGATTTACCGCGCTCTGGTTCTGCTGGTCGTCGCCTGCCCGTGCGCCCTGGTGATCTCCACGCCGGTCAGCATCGTCAGCGGCTTGGCGGCTGCCGCGCGTCACGGCATTCTCGTCAAGGGTGGCGTCTACCTCGAAGAGGGTCGCAAGCTGCGCTGGCTGGCTCTGGACAAGACCGGTACGATCACGCACGGCAAGCCCGCACAAACAGATTTTGTCACGTGGGGCGGTGCTCTCACTGCGGGCAGTCGCAGCCTCGCTGCCAGCCTCGCCGCTCGCTCAGACCATCCTGTATCAAAGGCGGTGGCACAAGCCGCAACGGCTGAAGGCGTCGCGCTGCTCGAAGTCACCGACTTCACCGCACTGGCGGGGCGGGGCGTGCGCGGCCGCATCGACGGCGAAACTTACCATCTCGGCAATCACCGGATGCTCGAAGAGCTGGGGCACTGCACGCCAGAGCTGGAGCAGCGCATCTCCATGATGGAAGCAGAAGGCAAGACCGTGGTGACACTTGTGGGCGCAAATGGAGCACAAGCCCTCATCGCGGTGGCAGATACCATCAAGGATAGTAGTAAGAGCGCCATCGGCGAGCTGCATGCGCTGGGCATCAACACCATGATGCTGACCGGCGACAACCCGCATACGGCACAGGCCATTGCCAAGCAAGCCGGAATCGACCGTGCCCAGGGCAATCTGCTTCCAGACGACAAACTGCGCGAGGTTGAGAATCTGGCCCAGACCGGCAATGTCGGCATGGTGGGTGACGGCATCAACGACGCTCCGGCATTGGCTCGCGCCGACATCGGCTTTGCGATGGGGGCCGCTGGCACGGACACCGCCATCGAGACGGCCGACGTAGCCCTGATGGATGACGACCTGCGCAAGATACCGACATTCGTGCGCCTGTCGCGTGCGACGGCTCAGGTGCTGATGCAAAACATTGTGTTGGCCCTTGGTATCAAGGCGGTGTTTCTGGTGCTCACCTTTACCGGCCACGCGACCATGTGGATGGCCGTGTTCGCCGACATGGGAGCCAGCCTGCTCGTCGTCGGCAATGGCTTGAGGCTGCTGCGCCGATGAGCTGGAAGTTTGTTCTCTACGATTGGGGTGGTCTGAACGTCGCGCTGTTCCAAGCCATCAATGCGGGCACGCCCACCGCGCTGGGGCCGCTGGCATGGTTCTTCAGTCTTGTGGGTAACTACTGGACCGCGCCGCTGATGCTCTTGGGGCTGTTGGTGTGGTCAAAGTCGGCCGTTAATCCAGCGCGCGCGCATGCCATTCGGCTCCGACTTGTTGCCTTCGGCATGGCCTTTACGCTGGCCTTGTTGGGTGCAACGGCCTTGAAACTCTGGCTCGACTTTCCGCGCCCCCCTGCCGCCCTTGGTGACCTGGTGCGTGTTATCGGCGACATCGAGCGCCACTACAGCCTGCCCAGCGGACACACCACCTATGCGGCCTTGGTGGTCGGCGCGCTCTGGCCCCTGATGAGTATCCTGGGCCGATTCGGCCTGCTGCTCTATGCCGTGTTGGTCGGCTGGTCACGCATCGCAGCCGGGATGCACTTCCCGGCCGATGTGTTCGCCGGGTGGGGGCTCGGCTTGAGCTGTACAGCAATCGCAGGGAGGCTAATGCCGTCGGCTACCGCCGCGTGGCAGTGGGCTCGCGCTTCATCGGCTTGGGGCTGGTATGCGCTCGCCGCCTGCACCGTCCTGGTCGATCAGCTCACGAAACTCGCCATCAGTCGCATCTTCGCCTATGGCGAACAAGTCGCGGTGACGCCTTTCTTCAACCTTGTCCATGTCCTGAATCCGGGCGCGGCATTCAGCTTTCTCGCCAATGCCGGCGGTTGGCAGCGCTATTTCTTCATTGTGCTGGGTCTGGCCGTTTCAGCCTGGCTGGGGCGCATGCTGCGGCAGCCGCTGCCCCGTCTCGAAGCGATGGGCTACAGCCTGATCCTTGGTGGTGCGCTCGGCAATGTTGCGGATCGTGTGTTGCGCGGGCAGGTCGTTGACTTCCTGGACTTCCATTTGCGACAAGCCCACTGGCCCGCCTTCAATCTCGCCGATGTGGCAATTTCAGCCGGAGCCGTCTGCCTGTTTTTGGCAGTTGCAGTAGCGAAAGGTAGTGCAGACACCGAGGCAAATTTGTCTGGCTGAACTACACCCTAACCGGATGTCAGGCAGGGTCGCGCCGCTTAGTCAGAATAGAGTCCGTTTCCGCATTTTGTGACACATGCCCGCGAAGGTTATAGATTTCATTTGAGGCGCAACGGAACAGAAAGTGCACTTAAGCCGCCTTCAACCAAGGAGACATCGTGCAGGGGCACCGCATCGGCTACGTTCGGGTCAGCAGCTTCGAGCAGAACCCTGAACGCCAACTGGAACAGACCGAGGTGAGCAAGGTGTTCACCGACAAGGCCTCCGGCAAGGACACTCAGCGCCCCCAGCTCGAAGCGCTGCTGAGCTTCGTCCGTGAGGGTGACACCGTGGTGGTGCACAGCATGGATCGCCTGGCCCGAAACCTCGATGACCTGCGCCGGCTGGTGCAAAACCTGACCCAACGCGGCGTGCGCATCGAGTTCCTGAAGGAGGGGCTGGTCTTCACGGGCGAGGATTCGCCCATGGCCAACCTGATGCTGTCGGTGATGGGGGCCTTCGCCGAGTTCGAGCGCGCCCTGATCCGTGAGCGGCAGCGCGAGGGTATCGCCCTGGCCAAACAGCGCGGTGCGTACCGGGGCCGCAAGAAGGCCCTGTCCGACGAGCAGGCTGCTACCCTGCGGCAGCGAGCGGCTACGGGGGAACCAAAGGCGCAGCTCGCCCGCGAGTTCAACATCAGCCGGGAAACCCTCTACCAGTACCTCCGCACGGACGACTGATACATGCCGCGTCGCTTGATCCTCTCGGCCACGGAGCGGGCTCGCGCTGCCGGCAAGCCAGGATGACCTGATCCGCTACTACACCTTCAACGACTCCGACCTGTCGCTGATCCGCCAGCGGCGCGGCGACGCCAACCGTCTGGGCTTCGCGGTACAGCTCTGCCTGCTGCGCTACCCCGGCTACGCGCTGGGCACCGACAGCGCGCCGCCCGAGCCGGTCATCCTATGGGTGGCCAAGCAAGTCCAGGCCGACCCGGCAAGCTGGGCGAAATATGGCGAGCGCGACGTGACCCGCCGCGAGCACGCCCAGGAACTGCGCACTTACCTGCAACTGGCCCCGTTCGGCCTGTCCGACTTCCGCGCCCTGGTGCGCGAGCTGACCGAGTTGGCCCAGCAGACCGACAAGGGCTTGCTGCTGGCCGGTCAGGCGCTGGAGAGCCTGCGGCAGAAGCGGCGTATCCTGCCGGCGCTGAGTGTGATCGACCGGGCCTGCTCGGAAGCCATGGCGCGGGCCAATCGGCGGGTCTACCGCGCTCTGGTCGATCCACTCACGGACTCGCATCGGGCCAAGCTGGACGAGCTGTTGAAGCTGAAGGCCGGGAGCAACATCACCTGGTTGACCTGGCTGAGGCAGGCACCGCTGAAACCCAACTCCCGGCACATGCTCGAACACATCGAGCGGCTGAAGACATTTCAGCTGGTGGACTTGCCCGAAGGCCTGGGCCGGCACATCCACCAGAACCGCCTGCTCAAGCTGGCCCGCGAGGGTGGGCAGATGACGCCCAAAGACCTCGGCAAGTTCGAGCCGCAGCGGCGCTACGCGACCCTGGCCGCCGTGGTACTGGAGAGCACTGCAACCGTGATTGATGAGCTGGTGGATCTGCACGACCGCATCCTGGTCAAGCTGTTCAGCAGCGCGAAGCACAAGCATCAGCAGCAGTTCCAGAAGCAGGGAAAGGCGATCAACGACAAGGTGCGCCTGTACTCCAAGATCGGCCAGGCTCTGCTGGAGGCCAAGGAAAGCGGCAGCGATCCCTATGCTGCCATCGAGGAGGTGATTCCCTGGGACGAGTTCACCGAGAGCGTCAGCGAGGCCGAGCTGCTGGCCCGGCCCGAGGGTTTCGACCACCTGCACCTGGTCGGCGAGAACTTCGCCACCCTGCGCCGCTACACACCGGCCCTGCTGGAGGTACTGGAGCTGCGCGCCGCCCCGGCCGCGCAGGGCGTGCTAGCAGCCGTGCAGACGCTGCGCGAGATGAACGCCGACAACCTGCGCAAGGTCCCGGCCGATGCCCCCACCGCCTTCATCAAGCCGCGCTGGAAGCCACTGGTGATCACCCCGGAAGGCCTCGACCGGCGCTTCTACGAAATCTGCGCCCTGTCCGAGCTGAAGAACGCCCTGCGTTCTGGCGACATCTGGGTCAAAGGTTCTCGGCAGTTCCGCGACTTCGACGACTACCTGCTGCCAGCAGATAAGTTCGCCGCGCTCAAGCGTGCGCAGGCCCTGCCCCTGGCGATCAACCCGAACAGCGACCAGTACCTGGAAGAGCGCTTGCAGCTGCTGGACGAACAGTTGGCCACCGTCACCCAGCTGGCCAAGGACAACGAGCTGCCCGACGCCATCCTCACCGAGTCCGGGCTCAAGATCACCCCACTGGATGCGGCGGTGCCGGATCGGGCGCAGGCGCTGATCGACCAGACCAGCCAGCTGCTGCCGCGCATCAAGATCACCGAACTGCTGATGGACGTGGACGACTGGACGGGATTCAGCCGCCACTTCACCCACCTGAAGGACGGTGCCGAGGCCAAAGACCGGACGTTGCTGCTGTCCGCGATCCTCGGCGATGCGATCAACCTCGGGCTGACCAAGATGGCCGAGTCGAGCCCCGGCCTGACCTACGCCAAGCTGTCCTGGCTACAAGCCTGGCATATCCGCGACGAAACCTATTCGGCAGCCCTGGCCGAGTTGGTCAACCACCAGTACCGCCATGCCTTCGCCGCCCACTGGGGCGACGGCACCACCTCATCCTCCGATGGCCAGCGCTTCCGCGCTGGCGGCCGTGGCGAGAGCTCCGGGCACGTCAACCCGAAGTACGGCAGCGAGCCGGGACGGCTGTTCTACACTCATATCTCCGACCAGTACGCGCCGTTCAGCACCCGCGTGGTGAATGTCGGCGTGCGAGATTCCACCTATGTGCTCGACGGTCTGCTGTACCACGAGTCCGACCTGCGGATCGAGGAGCACTACACTGACACGGCCGGCTTCACCGATCACGTCTTCGCGCTGATGCACCTGCTGGGCTTCCGCTTCGCGCCGCGCATCCGCGACCTCGGCGAAACCAAGCTGTATGTGCCGCAGGGCGCGCAGACCTACCCGACGCTGCGCCCGCTGATCGGCGGCAGCCTGAACATCAAGCACGTCCGCGCCCATTGGGACGACATCCTTCGCCTGGCCAGCTCGATCAAGCAGGGCACGGTCACCGCCTCGTTGATGCTGCGCAAGCTCGGCAGCTACCCGCGCCAGAACGGCCTGGCCGTGGCCCTGCGCGAGCTGGGCCGGATCGAACGCACGCTGTTCATTCTGGACTGGCTGCAAAGTGTTGAGCTGCGCCGCCGGGTGCATGCCGGGCTGAACAAGGGCGAGGCGCGCAACTCGCTGGCCAGGGCGGTGTTCTTCAACCGCCTTGGGGAAATCAGGGATCGCAGCTTCGAGCAGCAGCGCTACCGGGCCAGCGGCCTCAACCTGGTGACGGCGGCCATCGTGCTGTGGAACACGGTGTACCTAGAGCGCGCCACCCATGCGATGTGCGACACGGGCAAGCCGGTGGACGGCGAACTGCTGCAATACCTGTCGCCGCTGGGCTGGGAGCACATTAACCTGACCGGCGATTACGTCTGGCGGCAGAGCCGCAGGCTGGAGGACGGGAAGTTCCGACCGTTGCGAATGCCCGGAAAACCTTAGCGTACGATTTTTTCCGAATTCTGCGGGCTCCCCGAAGAGAGCCAGCTGATCACCTTGTACGGCCTGACCGATCCACAGCGCGCGCTTGATCTCTCGGTCGCCAGCTGGAAGCGCGGTCATGATCCGCAACGCCTGGTGCAAGCCTTGCAGCAGGCGCAGGAACTTCAGGACTGGCCGCAAGTGGCCGCCTTGCTCAAGGACGCCGAGCATTACCCGACCGCTGATAATCAAGCGCAAGTGCTGGCGATTCGCGGCACGCTCGCCACCCGCGAAGGCAACCACGACGAAGCGCAGCGCTTGTACCTCAAGGGCCTGGCGCTGTACCCGGATGACAACCTTCCGCGAGCGCTTGATGTGGCTCTACGTGGATCAGGGCCGCAAGGCTGATCTCAAGCCGTTGCTCACCACTTGGCAGGCACGGGCGCGGCAGGACCGGACCTTGTGGCTGCCATTCGCCAGCGCGAGCCAGATGCTCGGGCGCGGCAGCGAAGCCTTGGCCTGGTATCGGATGTATCTGAAAAAGAGCCCGGATGACTGGTTGGTGCAAGCGGCGTATGCCGATGCGCTGCAAAGTGCGGGTTATCTGGACATGGCCCAGCGGCTGCGCTTCAAGTTGCTGCGCAGCCCGGAAAGCGAACAGGTCAAGCCTTCAGCGCAAAACTACGCGGTCTGGCTGCGCTTGATGGCCAGCAGTTATTCGCCGCGCATGGCCGAACAGAAAGCGTTGCAATGGCAGGACGGTTCGCCGGCCATGCTGAGCCTGTGGTTCGAGCGGCTGATGGCGCGTCTGGATGCGACGAACCAGTCCGCGCAGAAAGACCAATGGCTGGACTGGGCGCAGGCTCAGGGGTTGCGCGTTGACCGTTACGAACACATTCAGCAAGCCTTGCGCAGCCGCAACAAGGCCCAGGTGCAAACGCTGCTGGCGCGCAGCGATCTTGATCCGGCGCAGCGCACGCAGGCGTTGATTCGTCTTGGGCGTCTGGCCGAAGCGCTCGACGTCAGCCTGTCGGCACTCGGCGACGAGCAGCCGGCCATCGTCCGCGAGCAACTGCGGCGGCAGGCCGTGGCCATTCAGGAAAGCACGCCTCAGGGCGCGAAACTGTCCTGGCGTGAGCAGGATTTCGGCGGCCTGGAGTTCAACGCGGCGCGTGTGCAGGTTGCCCACAATCTGGGTGATCAGTGGTACGCCGATGTGCAGCTGGAGCAGGGCACCTACGATAGCGATCAACTGGTTTCATCGCGTCTGGGCCAGGAGCGCAATGCGGCCGTGGCCCTCAAGCGTCGGGTGGAAAACGGCAGCTACACGCTGTCCGCCGACACCAGTCAGCGCAAGGATGAAGACCGTAATGGCCTGGCCGTCGCGCGGACCTGGCAGTTGGGCGAACGCGACGCCCTCGAAGCGGGCGTCGACTGGCATCGCAAGAGCGAAGACAGCGGCCTGATGCGCGCCTTTGGCCAGCACGACAGTGTGTGGCTGGGCGGGCGTCACGGCTTCTCGGCCCGTGACCAGATCAGCTGGCAAGTGGCGCAGAAATCCTTCTCCACCCGTGACGGCGATTCGCTGGGCAACGGTCAGGCGCTGAAGCTGGAATACGGCCACCGCCTGCAATTCGAAGGCCCCAGCTGGACCTTGCGCAGTGGTGTCGATTATCAGCGCAACCAGCTCAACAACCGCGAGCTGGATGCCTTGTCCAGTCGCAACGGCGGCGCGGTTAAGAATCAGGACTCGCTCGATCCACGCACGGTATTTGCCAGCGACTTGCTGCAAAGCCGTTACGGGCAGCTGTATGTCGGCAGTTCATGGAGTCGCGGCATGCCCGGCGCCCTCAACAGCAGCGTGCCGCAGTACAGCTGGCTGGTGGACGTGGCGGCCGGCTGGCAATGGACCGATCAGACCTTCAACTACGGCATCAATACCGGGATCGGCTTTGAAGTGCTGGGCAATGATCAACTGGCCCTGACGGTCGGCTACCAATCTGCGCCACAAGGCGGCGACGGCAAGGCAGGCGGAACACTGGGTATGAGCTACGGCGTGCGTTTCGGACGCTGATTATCGAATGTTTACAGGGGAATACCGATGCACGTAATTCGTAACATGAGTCTGGCGTTGACGGTCCTGCTGGTCGCCGGCTGCGCAAGCTTCACCGGCGAGTCCGGGCCGAACCTGCCGCGCACTGCCAAGTGGGGCATTGTGCCGATGGTCAACTATTCGCAGACCCCGCAAGCGGGCGAGCGCAGCGAGCAGATCCTGCTCAGCGTGTTGAGCAGCCATGGCCTGCACCCACGGGTTTACCCGGTCAGCACTCAGGGCGAACAAGTGCTGATGGATGACAACGAACGCCTGGCCGGGGCCCTGGATTGGGCTCGCGCGCAGAAGCTCGATTACGTGGTGTCCGGCAGCGTTGAAGAGTGGCAGTACAAGAACGGTCTGGATGGCGAACCGGCCGTCGGCATCAGCCTGCGCGTGCTGCAAGCCAGCAACGGGCAGGTGCTGTGGAGCAAAAGCGGCGCACGTGCTGGCTGGTCTCGCGAAAGCCTGGCCGGTACCGCGCAACAGGTGCTCGATAAACTTGTAGGCGCCCTCGGGTTCGAGTGATTGCATGAACTCTCCACACATGGATTACAACCTGGCGCCCAGTGCCAGCGGCCCGGTGTCCTGGCTCGAAACACTGGTCGTGACCGGCGCCGCCGTCGGTCTGGGACTGTGGCTGACGCCGGATGATCCGCTGCAAATGCACGCAGGTTTCCCCTGGCCGGTGCTGGCGCCGCTGCTGCTCGGCGTGCGTTATGGCTTCGTGCGCGGCATGGTCAGTGCCGGCTTGCTGGTGTTGGTCTTGTTTGCGCTGCGCTACAGCGGCCATCCGGGCTACAGCGTGATCGATCCGTCGTTCATTGTCGGCGTGCTGGTCTGCGGCATGCTGGTCGGCGAAGTGCGCGATCTCTGGGAGCGGCGTTTGCAGCGTTTGCAGATGGCCAACGATTATCGCCAGTACCGCCTCGATGATTTCACGCGCTCGCACCAGATCTTGCGCGTCTCCCACGACCTTTTAGAGCAGCGCGTGGCGGGCAGCGATCAGAGCTTGCGCAGTTCGTTGTTGGGCCTGCGTGACAAGCTGCGCATCACCTCCGATGAGCGTGATGCGCTGGGCGTTCTGGCCGAACCGATCATTGCCATGCTCGGCCAGTACGGTTCCTTGCGCGTCGCCGGGTTGTACCGCCTGGACGAACGTGAGCAGGTCGTGCCCGACGCGTTGGCGACCATTGGCGTGATGGGTCCGCTGGACACCCGCGATGACTTGGTCAAGTTGTGCCTGGAGCGTGGCGAGCTGGTCAGCGTGCGCCAGGAACTGATCGATGCCGGGGACTCGGCGCAATTCTCCTCGCTGCAAGCCTGTATTCCCTTGATCAACGCCCAAGGCCAATTGCTGGCGGTTCTGGCCGTGCGGCAAATGCCGTTCTTTGCCTTTCAGGACCGGACATTGAGCCTGCTGGCGTTGCTCGCCGGGCACACCGCCGACCTGTTGCACCCTGATCGGCAGGTCTTGCAGTTGCCGGATGCCGACGCCCAGCACTTCACCCTGCAACTCAAGCGCTCGCTGGCGGATGTTGAGCAACACGGTCTGCTGGCCGGTCTGTTCGCCTTTGAACTGACCCGGGCCAATGACGAGCTGTCGCGGCTGTTTGAACGCAGCCAACGCGGCCTGGATCTGCACTTGCCGGTGCGCAACAGCCGCGGCAATCAGCTGTTGCTGGTGCTCTTGCCGTTGACCAGCCCTGAAGGCACTCAAGGTTATCTGGCGCGCATCAACCTGTTGCTGCGCAAGCATTTTGGCAGCGAAAGCGATTTGACCAGCCTCGGTGTCCAGGTTCTGCCGTTCAACCTGGAACCGGGCTCTGATCGCAGCGACCTGCGCAATTTCCTATTCAACGAGTGTGGTCTGAATGATCAGCAAGTGGCTGTTTAGCAGCGCCCTGGTATTGGAAGCGGGCGGTTGGACCGGCTTGTTGATCCCCGAGCCGATCGCCCATCCGTTGCTGGTGTTTGTGCCCAGTCACGCGCTGGCGTGCTTGTTGCTGTGCGCAGCGATCTGGCGCTCGCTGCCCAGTCGTTACCGCTATCCCTTGCCGTGGAGCCCGCTGTTTATCTTCAGCCTGGCGTTCTTCATTCCGGGGATGGGCATCGTGGGGGTCGTGGCGGCCATTTTTCCGGCGCTGTACCTGCCCCGCAAACGCGACAAGCAAGCCTGGCAATCGGTGGGCATTCCAGGTTTGCCCTTCCAGGCACAACAGCAACTGCATTCGCCGTTTTTTGCCGACGGTGGTTTGCAGGATGTATTGCGACATGCGCCCGATCCCGACCAGCGTTTGACGGCCTTGCTGGCCTCGCGCCGGATTCCGGGCAAGGAAGCGGTGCCGATCCTCAAGCTGGCGCTGGCCGACCCGAGCGATGACGTACGGCTGTTGGCGTACTCGATGCTCGATAAGCAGGAAAGCGATATCAATCTGCGCATCCAGACCGCGCTGCGACAGCTGTCCGAGGGTTCCGCGCCAGCCGTAGGCGCGCTGCATGGCACGCTGGCGCGCTGGTATTGGGAGCTGGCTTATCTCGGCCTGGCCCAGGGCAGCGTGCTCGAACACGTTCTCAATCAGGCCCGCGAACATGCTGAAAAAGGCCTGCAGGCGGGCGAGGGCGGCGAGTTGTTTCTGCTGGCCGGGCGCATTGCCCTGGAACTGCGCGACATCGAGCGCGCCGAGGTGCTGCTCAAGCAGGCGCAGGAACACGGCATGGGGGCCGCGCAGATCGTGCCGTTTCGTGCCGAGCTGGCGTTCGAAGCCGGGCGCTATCACGACATCCCGAGCCTGCTGGCCAGTCTCCCCGAAGAAACCCGTCAGCGCCCGCCATTCGCCGCGCTGATAAGGAGCTGGAAATGAAGCCCGCGCCCACCACACCGACGGCCGATATCTGCCTGCTGCTCGAAGGCACCTGGCCGTATGTGCGCGGCGGTGTTTCCAGCTGGATTCACCAGATGATTCTCGGCCTGCCGGAGCTGACGTTCACGGTCATGTTCATTGGCGGCCAGCGCCAGGCATACTCGGGCCGGCGTTATGAAATCCCGCCGAATGTGCTGCACATCGAAGAAGTGTTCCTAGAAGACGCCACCCATTCGGTGGACAGCCGCCGCGCCCCGCGCGAAGCCGACGAGCAGCAACTGCAGGACATGTACCGGTTGCTGCATCATCCGGACGCGCCGTCCACCGAACTGGGCGAGCGGGTGCTGGAATCCATCGCCCACGGCCATTTGACGCTCGATGACGTGCTGCGCAGTCGCAGCAGTTGGGCGGCATTGAGTGAAGGCTATCGCCAGCATTGCGCGGACCCATCCTTCATCAATTATTTCTGGACTCTGCGTTCGATGCAGTCGCCGTTGCTGATGCTCGCCGAAGCCTCGCAAAACATGCCGCGCGCCCGTGTCCTGCACGCGATTTCCACCGGTTACGCCGGGCTGCTGGGCTGCATTCTCAAGCAGCGCTGGCAGTGTCCGTTTCTGCTCAGTGAGCACGGGATCTATACCAAGGAACGCAAGATCGACCTGGCGCAGGCCAGCTGGGTTGCCGAAAGCTCCGGTCACGCGCTGAACCGCAGCCTCGACGCCAGCTCCGGCTACATTCGCGCGCTGTGGGTGCGCTTTTTCGAGCGTTTGGGCCAGCTGACGTATGCCAGCGCCGATCACATCATTGCCCTGTACGACGGCAACCGTCAGCGCCAGATCAAGGACGGCGCAGACCCGATCCGCACGCAAGTCATCCCCAACGGCATCGACCTGCCGCGCTGGAACTCGGTGCTGGAATCCCGGCCTGCGGGCATTGCGCCGGTGGTGGGTTTGATCGGGCGCGTGGTGCCGATCAAGGACATCAAGACCTTCCTGCGCGCCATGCGCGGCGTGATCAGCGCCATGCCGGAAGTCGAAGGCTGGATCGTCGGGCCCGAAGAAGAGGATATGGAATACGTCAGCGAATGCCGCAGCCTGATGGCCAGTCTTGGCCTGGAGGGCAAAGTGCATTTTCTGGGTTTCCAGAATATTCAGGACATCCTGCCGCAACTGGGCCTGATGGTGCTGACCTCGATCAGCGAAGCACAACCGCTGGTGATTCTCGAAGCCTGGGCCGCCGGTACGCCGGTGATCAGCACGGACGTCGGTTCTTGCCGGGAAATGATCGAAGGCGGCAGCACCGAAGACCGCGACCTCGGCCACGCCGGAAAAACCGTCGCCATTGCCGACCCACAAGCGACCAGTACGGCGATCCTCGAATTATTGCGCAGCCCGCAACGCTGGCAGGCGGCTCAAGCCAGCGGCTTGCTGCGGGTCAATCATTACTACACCGAGGCCTTGATGTTGCAGCGTTATCGCGACCTGTATCACGCCGCCATGGAGAACAACTGACATGGCCGGGATTGGCTTCGAACTGCGCAAGATCCTCTCGCGCGATTCCTACATCGCGACGCTGCGCGCATACTTGTATGCCGGCCTGATCAGCTCGGGGCCGTGGGTGTTGTCGATCATCAGCGTGATGCTGGTGGGGGTCATCAGTGTCGGGATGCTGCTGCCCAATGCCCTGATCGGCCAGTTTCTGGTGACAGTGACTTACCTGATGGCCAGCTCGTTGATTCTCACTGGCGGCGTACAGTTGTTGTTCACGCGCTTTGTGTCTGATCGTCTGTTCGAGCGCAAATATGAGCAGATCCTGCCCAACCTGCTGGGCGTGCTGCTGTTGATTACGCTGGGTTCCGGTGTGCTCGGCGTCATCGTCCTGGGCGTGTTGTTCGATGAGCCGCTGATCTATCAAGTGCTGGTGCTGGCCAACTTCGTGGTGCTGTGCAATTTGTGGCTGGTGATCGTGTTCATTTCCGGAATGAAGGCCTACAACCGCATTTTGCTGGTCATGGCCGTGGGCTATTCGCTGATGGTGGCCAGTGCTTATGTCTTGAGCGTTCTGCAGATGCCGGGTTTGCTGCTCGCATTGTTGATCGGGCACAGCACGTTGCTCTTCGTATTCCTCTACGACGTGCTGCGCGAATACCGCGCAGAGCATTTGATTGCCTTCGATTTCCTCGACAACCGTCAGGTGTTTGTGAGCCTGCTGGCGACCGGGTTTTTCTACAATCTGGGCATCTGGATCGACAAGATTCTGTTCTGGTTCAATCCCGGAACCTCCAATCTGGTGGTCGGCCCGTTGCGTGCCTCGATCCTGTACGACATGCCGATTTTCCTCGCGTACCTGGCGATCATCCCCGGCATGGCGGTGTTTCTAGTGCGCATCGAAACCGATTTCGCCCACTGGTACGAGCGCTTGTTCCGGGCGATTTGCGACGGCGAAACCCTGCAACACATCGGCCAGCTGAAAACCGAAATGACCCTGTCGATTCGTCAGGGTCTGCTGGAAATCTGCAAGGTTCAGGGCTTGACCGTGGTGCTGTTGTTCCTCTTCGCACCGCGCTTGCTGGAGTGGCTGGGGATCTCCAGTTATTACCTGCCGCTGTTTTACATCGACGTGATCGGCGTGAGCATTCAGGTGGTGTTCATGGCCTTGCTCAACGTGTTTTTCTACCTAGACAAACGCGCCATCGTCCTGCAATTGTGCGTGCTGTTCGCCGTGCTCAACGCCAGCCTGACCTTGCTCAGCCAACACCTGGGCCCGAGCTTCTTCGGCTACGGGTTCACCTTGTCGTTGCTGGTGTGTGTACTGATTGCGCTGCACCGCCTTGCCAGCGCACTGGATGATCTGGAGTACGACACGTTTATGCTGGCTCGGTGATTGGGCGGGCAGTCTGGAATGTCAGAAGATTCCCGACTACCTCGTCAGCGCACTTGACGCTGGTATGAATCCTGGTTGCCGCTTGGGTGGATTCTGCTCCGATATCCTTGCGGTATAACCGGAAGTCGGCGCTGAGCAGTATTGCCCTCAGGTGAGTGCGCAGGTCGTGTCCAAGCGCGCCTGCTCGGTCGCGTGCGAATAACAAGCGATGGATGGGCCGAGGCTTGACCCACGGACTCATTGAAACGCAACATGTCTTCGGCTTCAAACCCGTCCCCGACTTGATCCGTACTCCACGGTCCAGCTGTACTTTGGAGAATTACGCCAGCTCCATTAACGATCACTGCATACAACGCCAGTAAGGCCGAAGGCAATACGTTGGTGATTCCGAATTCGGTTTTCACCTCATCGGCCTGGTTGGCTGGGCAGTGGCGAGACCGTTGGCGGCGCCACACTGAGGAGCCTCGTATAGCTGCGAGCACAAACGCGACAAGTAGTCCCTACCTGGTCAACGCCAGCAATACGACTGCAGGTACGTTCAAGCCGGCCCACTACACGATTAAGTACGTTTGGGGCAAACTGACGATTACGGCTCAGGTCATGGACGAATGGGAAGCCAAACGGCATACCCTCCGGGCGTTGCTCAAGCAAAGGTAAAGTTATGTCAGACAGGATCGAACAGTTATCGCAATCGACCTTCCTCACTGGTAAATTTTTGGATAAGGACCTCTTGGACAAATTCATTCACTGCCTCATCTCTGTGACGGATGATCCAAGTGAGTCCATCGTCAAAGGTTTTCGCCGATTCGCTCTCACCCATTTCTTTAAAGAACGGGCAAAATCGAGGACTTTCCATGCATAGATCGGCAAGAGTTATAATTCGAGAGATAATAGTGCCGGGGGTCCATGACCAACTGCTAGAAGTGCTCTCAGAATACCCACGCAAATCTGGTAATCAATTTGTACTCACCGTGTCGGAGGCCTGCCTTGACCAGTGGCCGGTTACAATTGGGGACTATCAAGCTCCTGATTCTGCTCAGTCGCAGAGCATAAAAATAACAATCAGTCAGATGAAATATCCCAAGCTTTTTGGCCTTTACGCGAGCTTGCCGCACGGTATGAAAGGGGCAATAATTCTCAACTTGCTGAACCGCCATTTAGTTCTGAAGGAGGCTGAACCAGAAAAAGTAGATAAGGCGCTGCAGCAAATGCTGTCTCCGCATCTTCTGCAGACTTAGCCAAAGCAACAACGGCACCTCAACAAGGGGAAGAGATGCAAAATGATTTTTCGCGCAACAATGATTCGGAGGGGGCAATGCGCGCGAACGCTCCAGAGCCTGTGACTTCAGAAATTGACACAATCCCAGGTAGAAGCAACGAGCACAGGTAGGCCCGGCCATTGCCGATACGTTCTTTGACAAAGACCGGCTGACCCGTTTGCCTCACTTCCCCCAATGAATTTTGATTAGTACCTTAATAATTTAGACGTCGAGGAGCCCTGGCCGTAATCCAAGGCTCTAACCTCGACGATTTCTCTTCATTACGCAAAACTAGTCGATACGTCGATGTCGACCATCCGCTCTGCAGGCAGCAGATTGGCGCGTCCGGTCGCGAGACACCAACGGCGCCATTGCCAGCGAAGTCCGCGCCGATCTGACCTAGGGCACTGGCGACGAGCCTCCAGTTGGCGGGCGATATGAACCATAAGGCATTGTCTAACTGCTGTGGCCGCTCGGGATCGGGGTTGGGTGATGAATAGAGCCTTGCCACATAGCAGCATAAATGGGATGTGCAAGCGTGCTTACTGATAATGATTTCGGCACTTAAACAGGTGCCGACTGTTCTGGCAATTTATGAGCAAGGCAACCTGCCTATGCTGATCGAATCGGTGGCGCCGTATGCGAATAGGTGTTGAGTCGACAGGTTACTCCAGGCATCCATCCAGTAACCTGCCGATACACCATGTGCCCTTGCCCAGCTGTAGCGCCTGATTCTGCTACTGAAGCCGCACCTGCGGGCCGATCTGGCGTGGGTCGGTACGCAGTTCGATCAAGGCCGGAACACCTGCGGCCTGGGCTCTTGCAAAGGCGGCGGGAAAGTCTTCGGTAAGGTGCACCGTTTCTGCATGGGCACCGAAGGCCTTGGCCAACCCGACGAAATCCGGGTTGATCAAGTCGGTGGCCGACACCCTGCCTGGATACTCCCGTTCCTGGTGCATGCGGATGGTGCCCAGCATGCCGTTATTGACCACGATAACGATCAGCGGCGCGCCGAACTGGACGGCGGTGGCCAGCTCCTGGGGATACATCATGAAGCAGCCGTCACCGGCAAAGCAGATCACGCTTCGCTCGGGCTGGTGCAGCTTGGCGGCAATCGCGGCCGGGAACCCATAACCCATGGCGCCGTTGGTGGGCGCCAGCTCGGTGGCCGGTTGACGATAACGGTAAAAACGATGCACCCAGACCGTGTAATTGCCTGCGCCATTGGCAATCACTGCATCGTCTGGCAACACGTCATTGAGGTGCGCGATCACTTGCGCCATGTCGACGCCCGCCAGCTGCGGATGCGCCTGCGGCGGTGTCGAGTGGGCGATATAGTCCGCGCGAGCCGCGTGTGTCCATGCTGCCCAAGGTTGCGCAGAAAAAGGCGGCAGCTGTACCAGCGCCGTGGCGAAATGGCGCAGCGCGCTGAGTATCGGCAGTTGCGCCTGATAGACCTTGCCCAGTTCTTGCGGGTCCGGATGCACATGGATCAGCGTCTGCCGGGGGTGCGGACTTTCAATCAGCGTGTAGCCATTGGTCACGGTTTCCGAAAGCCGCGAGCCGATCACTAACAGTACGTCCGCATCGCGTACGCGCTCGGCGAGCTTGGGCGACACGCCAAGACCCAGCTGGCCGACGTAGTGCGGGTCACGGTTGTCGAACAGATCCTGGCGCCGAAACGAAGCCGCCACCGGCAGATTGTTGGCCGTGATGAAGTGCTTCAAGGACTCGCAGGCCGCAGCGTTCCAGCCCGTTCCACCCACGACAACCAGCGGCCGTTGTGCAGCACTGAGCAGGTTTTGCAGTTCAGCCATGGCCTGCGGCTCGGGCGCGGCGTAGGCGATACGTACCGCCGGGACGTCGGCAACCATGCCCGAACCGAATAGCACTTCTTCAGGAAGACCAATCACTACTGGACCGGGACGTCCCGATTGCGCGATGGAAAAGGCCTTGGAAACAATTTCCGGGATGCGCTCCAGACTGTCTATCTCTGTCACCCATTTCGCCAGGCCACCGAACATCTGTCGGTAATCGACTTCCTGGAACGCCTCGCGGCCCATGAAGCTGCTTTCGACCTGACCGATGAAAAGGATCATCGGTGTTGAGTCTTGCCTGGCCGTGTGGACGCCATTGGCGGCGTGAGTGGCGCCTGGGCCACGGGTCACGAAGCAAATTCCCGGGCGTCCGGTCAGCTTGCCGTAGGCGTCGGCCATGTTCGATGCCGCGCCTTCATGGCGCGTGACGATAGTGCGAATGGCGCTTTCATCATGCAGCGCATCGAGCACCGGCAAGTAACTTTCGCCGGGTACGCAATAGAGCGTATCGACATGATTGCGGCACAACGCCTCGACCAGGATCTGGCCGCCGTTGCGCGTGGGAATGGAATCAGGCATGAGCTGAAAGCTCCAAAGGTCAAATGACGTGTTGGCGGAGCGGGACAGCCAAACCTTGCTGCAATGGTGCGGCAAGGTTCGCTTATCCCGGCAGGCCTATTCCGAAGGCCGGGTTTGGGTCAGTCCGGTCGGCGGCCCGTCAATGGCCGTCCAGCCGCCATCGACCGACAGGCTGCTGCCAGAAATATAGCTGGCCGCGTCGGAGGCTAGAAAGGCCACGGCAGATCCGACTTCATGGGGCTGGCCCCAACGGTTCAGCACCGTATGACCGGCGTAGGTCTTGTAGATATCCGGGCGCTCCTTGAGCGGCGCGGTCAGGCGCGTTTCGATGATGCTCGGCATGACCGCATTGACCCGAACCCCGTAGCTGCCGACTTCGGCGGCAAAGGCCTTGACCATCATTTCGATACCGGCCTTGGTGGAGGCGTAAATACCCAGGCCGGGTTCAATGGTCACGGCGCGCATCGAGGAGCACAGGATCAGGCTGCCGGAGCCCTGCTTCATCATGGGTCGCCCAAAGTGGCGCATGAAATGGAACGCGCCTCTGAGATTCAGATTCACGACCTGATCGAATTCCTCGTCCGTGTAATCGACGATCAGCTTGCGGATATTGAGCGCAGGCGTCGACACCGCGATGTCGACCCGGCCGTGATCGGCCAGCACTTTAGCCGCCAGTTCGCCGATGGCCTCGCCGCTGGCTGCGTCTGTTTCCATCCAGGCGCTTGAGCCGTCCTGGCTGATGGTTTGCGCGGTTGCCTTGGCACCTTCAGCGTCGCGGTCGGCGCACACCACATGAGCACCCATCGCCCCCAACGCATGGGCCGAGGCCTGGCCGATGCCCGATGCTGCGCCCAGCACCACGGCAATTTTGCCCTTGAGGCTGAAGAGTTCGCGATAGTCAGTCATAGAGACTCCTTATGAATCATGGAAGCATCCAGGCCAGCGGGCCCGTCTGCAGGAATACGAGTAGCGACATTGCCGCGAGCAGCCCCAGACTCCAGCCGATAACCTTGCGAAAGATCAGCCCTTCCTGGCCGATGATGCCCACAGCAGCGGCGCCCACCGCCAGACTTTGCGGGGAGATCATCTTGCCCAGCACGCCACCGGAAGCGTTGGCGGCGGCCAGCAAGGCAGGATCAAGCCCGGTCTGATGCGCAGCGGCAACTTGCAGTGCGCCGAACAGGGCGTTGGCCGAGTTGTCCGAGCCGGTCACCGCCACGCCGATCCAGCCAATCACCGGCGACAGCAACGCAAAGGCAGGTCCGGCCTGCGCCAGCCAGACACCCAAGGTAACCGTCTGCCCCGAGTAATTCATGATGAATGCGATGGCCAGCACGCACAGCACAGTTGGAATAGCCCAGCGTAGCTGGCGCACGGTCTCGCCGTAAGTCGCGATGGCGGTGCTGGCCCGAACACGCAGCATCCAGGCGCTGATCACCCCGGCCAACAGCAGCAGCGAGCCGGTAGCAGACAGGCTGTTGAGGGTGAAGTTGGTCGCCACTTTCTTGCCGCTGGTGCTGACGATCTCCAGCCCTGGCCATGGAAACATGAGCGTGCCCGCAGACAGCCATTGTTTGACCTGCGGTATCTGCGCCAGGGAGAAGATGACAATGATCAGGATGTAGGGCGAGTACGCCAGCCACATCGCCTTGGATGTGTGGCGAATGTTGCTGCTCACCGGAACATCCATACCGTCGATGTCATCGACATGAGGCGCGGTCCAGAACTTGAGGAACAGGATCAATGCGCCTGCAGAACCCAAGGCGCCTGCCACGTCAGCCAGGGCTACCGAAACGTAAGTGGCGCTGAACCACTGACTGATCCCGAAGGCAATACCGGCCACGAGCGCCGCAGGCCAGACCTGAACCAGCCCGCGCCGGCCATCCATCAAACCCACCAGAATCAGCGGCACAAAGGCGGCAATGATCGGCGTCTGACGACCGACAATGGCGCCCAGTGTTTCGAAAGGCAAGCCAGTGACCTGAGCCAGCGTCGTGATCGGTACGGCCAATGCGCCGAAGGCCACCGGTGCGGTGTTTGCCACCAAGGCCAGGACCGCAGCCTTGATCGGTCTGACGCCGATCGCCAGCAGCATGGCCCCGGAGATCGCAATGGGCGTGCCCGCACCTGCCAGCGCCTCCATCAAGGCGCCGAAGTTGAAGGCGATGAAAATGGCCTGGATGCGCGTGTCCTTGCTGAGCATCGCAAAGCTGTCCTTCAACACGGCGAAGTGGCCGGATTTGACGGTCAGGTTGTACAGCCAGATGGCGTTCAGGATGATCCATAACACGGTGAGCACGCTGAACGCCGCGCCGTAGAAGCCAGCGTTCAAGGTCGTCGCCACCGGCATGCCATAGGCGAAAATAGCCACCAGGGCACACACCACCAGCGAAACCAGCGCGGCAATGTGCGGCGTCACCCGCAACCACCCCAACAACAAGAACATTGTCACCAATGGCAATGCAGCAAAAAGCGACGAAAAGAGGAGCGAACCTCCTACCGGGTCGTATACCTGCTGGAACATTTGTCTCTCCTTTTGCGGAGCTTTTTATTATTGAAAAACGCTGTGTTGGCTCAGGGCTTGAAGAACGGCGTCGGGCTCATCAAGCGGTTTTCCTGGCTGATCAAATAGGCCGCTTCGGCACTTTTGGTCAGGTACACCGACCACGCCGGGTCGTTCTGCAGCGCCTTGCGCTTGGCATCACGATCGGCGGCGCTTTCGTATACCCAGATGTGCATGTAGCTGTTGATGTTGCCGCTTTCGGTTTGCAGGTATGCCAGAGGTTTGCCCAAGTGGCGGCTTTGAATTTCGTAACCATGTTCGGCATAGAGCGCCAGATGTTTCTTGGTCGTCCCTGGTCGGCAGGTGTAAGTGCGAACGTCATAAAGCATGGCGGTTACTCCAGTTGAAAGAGGAATTGCAGCGATGACTCCGGCCACCGCGTGCGTTGGAAGGCGCGCGGTGAAAAGCCAGATGTCGAGAAGAAGAGGGCGCACAGGCAACAGGGTCACTCATGCCCGTTGGCCGATGGGCAACGGGCTGCTTGCGCGTTGCACTAAAGGCCAGACAGCAGAGGGCAGGACTGCGCACGCGCAGCGTCATTTCCTGAATCATGGGCATCGGAATATTTTCTTATTGGCGCGTGACCGCGGCTTCTTCCGATGGAATGTACGCACCCCGCCCAGGGGCGCGTTAGGACAGTTCAGACGTTGTTTTGTACTTTTCTGCGGGCTTAGTCAGAAGGGTGGGAATACTTTTTACGGAATTCGCCGGGCGTGCAGGTGGTGTGCTTTTTGACGAAGCGGGTGAAGTAAGCCGGATCATCGAAATTCAGCTGGAAGGCGATCTGTGCGGTGCTCAGTTTGGTGTTGCTGAGCAGGCGTTTGGCTTCCAGTGCAATCCTTTCCTGAACCAGGCGGCTGGCCGTGTTGCCGACCGTGCGCTTGAGCGCCTCATTAAGCTGCCGCTCACTGATGCACAACGTATCGGCGTATTGGCGGATGGTTGTGAAGCTCAGGTAATTCTCTTCCAGCAACAGCGCGAAGCGTTTGGTCAGCGAGTAACTGAGCCCCGAACTGCGCCCATGTTCGTCAGCCGGATACAGGCGCCGCAGTTGCGTCAGCAGGATCAGCAGGTAAGAACGCACGACATCGAAGCGGCCGACCTGACGATCCCGGGATTCACTTTCAATTTCATTGAGCAGCGGCAGCATTGCATCGTGCTGCTCACGGGTGAGGTAAATCGCCGGCGCACCACGGGTCAGGTGAAAGAACGGAAACTTGGCGATGTCGTCGACCCGGGGGAACATCTGGGCAAAAAAAACGGTACTGAAGTTCAAGACAAAACCGCGCGGTTTGACCGAGGTTGTCCAGGTATGAAGCTGGCCGGGCGACAGGAAAAACACCGAGTGATCGCGGACGTCGAATTGCTCGAAATCCAGCATGTGTGTCCCTCTCGCTTCCGTCATCCAGAGCAGATGATAGTAATTGTGGCGATGCAGAAATTCGCGCGGGATATCGTCGTGATCTTCCAGGCGCACCAAGTCGAAATAGAAAGACCCTTCACCGGCAAAATCCGAAGACTCAAGCGTGGGGAACGTATCGGTCGTATGCGTGCTCGTCCCTTTAGGCAAGGGCGGTCTCCTGATGGCACAAGGACAGGAAAGAAGTCTGCAGCCTACAGGAAGCGGTTTGATTCGTAAGGTGCAATGAGCCTGGCAGGGGATGTTTCCGTTCAATCAAGTGCCTGGATTTCCCTGGACGTCTGCGCTTTTTCCGAACATGCGCGAGTCGTAAATGAAGTCATACACCTCGACGATTTTTATCAGGCTTAACGCCGGGTGATGTGGATTTATCACGACGTTGCGTTCCAGAGCCAGAACAGCTGACGGTACGATCAACCCCAGGTGGGTGTTCGCTTTCAACCAGGCGGTACCAAAATCCATGCTTGGACGATCCGCCGGGAGGCTTGCCCAACCATCCGGCAGGGTTGCTGGATCGACTTCTAGGAACAGCGACTGATCGCTGGGCAGTTCGAAGCAGGTGATCTTCATCGGGAACGTCGGTTCACCGTCCGCATGCACGAACGTTTCCAGGCAGCAGATGGCGGGGGTTAGTCCCATGTACACCGCCGGAACATCCTGATCGTTCCATCGCCCCCCTTCGATGGCCGCTCCCATTCCCGAAAGATCGTTGGCGCGTTTAGCCTTGGCAATTCTCCAGGCCCGCATCAGACAACACCACCCCATTCCAGAGATTGAAGTACGCGCCGAACCTGCTTGGCACCAATCTCGGTTTCACAGAGCATGATGGGTGTGCCCCCGCCGAGCGCTTTATTGGGCTTCGACATCCAGTTTGCAGCGGCTTCCCTGTCCTCGAACACTTCTTCGGCCAGGTGGCAGACGGCAGCAATCCGATCCAGACGTTCGGAGGCGACAGGGTCAAGGTTTTTATTCTCTCGTTTACGCCGTTCGAGCGTGGAGATCGATGCATTGAGCAGTGTTTCCAGACTATGTTCTTGTAGGCCAAAGGTCACGCGGACAGCCTGGAACAGGTTCGCAGAAAACCCCTCCTTGATCTGAAGCAGCCGCTCCGAGTCCTTGAGCGCACCTCGATTGGAGCTGAAATTCCAAAATATCGCGATGCCTGACTGACGCGTTTCATCCTGCTTTTTTGTCAGGCGCTGAGCCGTGGTGGCATCGTTCATAGAAATACCTTCAATTGAATTAAATTTAACATCAATTAAAGTATACGCCTGTTGTGGATGGGTGCTACTGCCCATTTCTAACGCTTAGATGGCGCTCGCTTCAATAATAAAGGGTCTTATTAGGCCCTTTATTTCATATAAAAGCATATAATGGTTCAAATACAGTCCGTTAAGTAATTGTCTACAACGGAGGCCAGAGCTATGTCCCTGATGCACCTCCTTTACTCGCCAGCAGAAATCGCCCGCGATATTGGCAAGAACGCCCAGACCTTGCGCCTCTCGAAGAACCTTTCGCGAAAGACCCTGGCGCAGCTGTCCGGGGTTTCCGAGTCGTCGATCAAGCGCTTCGAATCGACCGGGTCCATCACGCTGGAATCCATGATTCTGCTGGCGACGGCGCTGGATGATCTGGCGCCTGTCTCCAACCTCTTCAAGCTGACGCAATTGAGCTCATCTGCACAATTGAAGAATTTGAAACGGCAGCGGGGTACGAAATGAGCAAGCCACTGAAACCAGCCGAGGCGTTGATCGTGTCTGCCAACGGGCGCGCAGTGGGCGAGTTATATCGAGCCGAGGCTAAGGGTATTTACTTCACTTATGACCCGCAGTGGCTTGCCAAGGGCTTCAATCTTTCTCCCTTCTCCATGAGTTTTGACGACAAGCCACAGCTGGCCAGGGATAACCTGTTTCGTGGCCTGCAGGGGCCATTCGCCGATTCCCTGCCCGATGGCTGGGGGCTGCGGCTCATGGATCGGTTCTTCAACAGTCATTTCGGACAGGGCACTTCGCTCAAGCTGACGCAGCTGGACCGCCTGGCTTACCTGGGTGATCGCGGCATGGGTGCCTTTGATTATCAGCCCAAGGCCGAGCAGGTCGAGAGCGAACAAACGCTGAGCCTTGCCCGCCTGTTTAAAGCGTCCAACGAAGTCCAGGCCGGCGAGACCGATCATGTTCTCAAGGCATTGCGCATCGCCGGTGGTTCACCGGGCGGCGCGCGACCCAAGGCAGTCGTTGCCCTGAGCGCCGATGGTTGCCACGCCGCTTCGGCCTTTGCCCCGCTTGCGCCGGGATATGAGCACCATATGGTCAAATTCAGGTCGTTGGATGAGCCTTGGGAAACAGGCGCCATCGAACAGGCCTATGCCGTCATGGCCCGGCGGGCCGGGGTCGTAATGGCTGAATCAAGGCTGCTGGACGTCGCGATGCCGGAGGGCAGATCCGAACGGTTTTTTGCCAGCAAACGCTTTGATCGTCGGGAAAATACAAAGCTGCACATGATGACCGTATCGGCCCTTGTGCATGCGGATTTCCGAACCCCCGCGCTGGATTACAGCGAGTTGTTGAAGCTGACCAACGCGCTGACCCGAAGCGCTGTTGAAGTCGAAAAAATGGCGCGGCTGATGATCTTCAATGCGTTGTCGCACAACTACGACGACCACACGAAAAACTTCGCCTTTCTCTACAACGAATCCGGAATTGAAGGCGGCATTGGCCAGTGGACGCTGGCACCGGCTTACGACCTGACCTTTTCCCAAGGCATGGGCGAACATACAACCGCTTTTGCGGGCAAAGGCAAACCGACCCGCAAACTCATCAAGGCACTGTGCAAGGATTACAAATACCTCAAGCCAGACGACTATATCGAGCAGACGCTGGAGGCCTTGGCGAACTGGGAAACGGTATTTGCCGACCTGACGATCAATGCCTCGGCAGGCAGGCCAATGTTCAAGGTCTTGAGCGATGTGCGCTCAGAGTTTCTGGGTGAGGGCCGGTAGGAGGGGACTTGTCCCCGATGGCGACGGGTGGGCCGACATTATTTCGCCGGATCCAACCCCCGAACTCTCCCCACTGAGCAGCACTTCCTTGGCCATCGCCACCAGCGGGCGCAGGTTGATGCGGTGCCAGGCGGCCCAGACCGGTGTGGTGTAGTGCATCCATGGCACTTCGCGCAAGACCACGTTTTCCGGTGCGCTGGAGCGAAGGTTGCGTTGCAGCATGGCGATGCCCAGGCCCGCGCCGACCAGCCGTAACGCGGTCATCGGTTCGGTGACTTCCAGATGAATGTCCGGGGAAAAACCGGCCTTCATGCATGCCGCCACAAGGCCCTCTTTATGGGAACCCGCGGTGCGTTGCGCCAGGCCGCTGGCTACGCAAATCCACTGCGCTGTCTGCAGGTCTTCGGGGGTCAGCACGTTCTTCTGCGCGAGCGGATGATGTTCAGGCATCGCCAGCAGCATCACGTCGTTGAGCACCCGCGCGCTGTCCAGATCCGGGTCATCGGCCGCAGGCGGTTCGCTCACCAGGGCGATGTCCAGACTACGCTGGCGCAGGCCTTCCAGTTGATCCGCAGACGCCTGGCTGTAGAGCGCGATATGCAGATCGTGCCGGGCCGCGCGGAGGATTTTCAGCGCGTCGGGCAATACCGAGGTGTGCATGGCGTTTTCGATATAGCCGATGCACAGCCCGCCTTCTTCCCCGCGACCCAGCCGCTTGCCCAACGATTCCAGGCGTGTGGCGTGGGTGAGCAGGGCCTTGGTTTCGGCGAGGAAGGTGCGGCCATCCACTGTCAGACGAATACGCTGTTGGCTACGCTCGAACAGGTTCAGACCAAGGAATTCTTCCAGCTGGGCAATCTGTCGGCTCAAGGGAGACTGCGAGATATGCAGAAGTTCCGCCGCGCGACCGACGTGCTCTTCCTCAGCAACGGCGACGAAATAGCGAAGCTGGCGTAAATCGATCATGACGGGTTAAGACCTGTGAGGACTCAAGTTAGCCAAATTATGTCTTGGACGGTCTTTGCTGGTCAACCTAACCTAGCTTCATGGTCACCTGAGGGTGGCAACTCGATGGGAGTCGTCTTCCGTCCTTTGCAGATTAAAGAGGATCAATCATGAGCATCAGAGAGAAATTGCCCGGCGTGCTGGGCTTCGGTGGCGCACCGCTGGGCAACATGTTCCGCGCGATTCCCGAGGACGAAGCGCTGGCCACGGTGCAGGGCGCCTGGAACGCCGGGGTGCGTTATTTCGACACCGCGCCGTTCTACGGCTCGGGGCTTTCCGAGCTGCGCATGGGCGAAGCGCTCAAGCAATACGATCGCGATCAGTATGTGCTGAGCACCAAGGTCGGGCGTCTGGTGCTGGACGAAGTCGAAGACGTGTCTTCCCGGGATCTGGGCGACAAGGCGGGCGTGTTTGATCATGGCCGTCCGAACAAACTGGTCAACGATTACAGCGCCGATGCGACCCTGCGTTCCATCGAAGACAGCCTCAAGCGCTTGCAGACTGACCGTCTGGACATCGTCTGGATTCATGACATCGCTCAGGATTTCTACCGCGATGAGTGGCTGGAGTATTTCAATGCCGCGCGCAAAGGCGCTTTCCGGGTGCTGACGCGACTGCGCGAAGAAGGCGTGATCGGCGCCTGGGGTCTGGGCGTCAACCGCGTCGAGCCGTGTGAACTGACCCTGGATCTGGAAGAAGCCCAGCCGGACGGTTTCCTGCTGGCCGGTCGTTACACCTTGCTGGACCACGACCGCGCGCTGCAACGCCTGATGACTTCGGCCCACGCGCAGAACGTCGACATCGTGGTCGGCGGCCCTTACAGCTCGGGCATCCTGGCGGGCGGTGAGCATTTCGAGTACCAGAAAGCCTCGCCGCAGATCATTGCCAAGGTCGAAGCGATCAAGTCCATCGCCCAGCGTTTCAACGTCGACATCAAGGCCGCTGCGCTACAGTTCTCTCTGGCCAATCCCGCTGTGGCGGCGGTCATTCCTGGCTCCAGCCGTCCCGGCCGTATTGAGCATGACGTGGCGGCGTTGACCCAGCGCATTCCGGGCGAATTCTGGCAGACGCTGGTTCAAGACGGCCTGATTTCATCGTTGGCACCGCTGCCCAAAGCCATCGCCTGAATCCAACTCAGAGAGAGACTAACCATGAAAATCGATTTGAGCGGCAAACTCGCCATCGTCAGTGGCTCCACCGCAGGCATTGGCTTGGGCGTCGGCAAGGCGCTGGCCTCCTGCGGCGCGACCGTGGTGATCGTCGGTCGCGCAGCGGCCAAAGTGGATGAAGCGATTGCAGCGATCAAACGCGAGGTGCCCGACGCACAGCTGCGCGGATGTGTGGCGGATCTGGGAACGGCTGAAGGCGCACAGCGCTTGTTTGAAGCCGAGCCGACCGCAGACATTCTGGTCAACAATCTGGGCGTGTTCAACGAAGTGGATTTCTTCGACACGCCAGACGAGGAGTGGGAACGCTTTTATCAGGTCAATGTGATTTCCGGCGTGCGTCTGTCGCGACATTACGTGAATGACATGGTGGCGCGCAAATGGGGGCGGGTGATTTTTGTTTCCTCCGAGTCCGGCATTGCGATCCCGGCCAACATGATCAATTACGGCACCACCAAGGCGGCGAACCTGGCGGTTTCCCATGGTCTGGCCAAGCGCCTGGCCGGCACCGGCGTGACCGTCAACGCCATCTTGCCCGGCCCGACCTTTACCGATGGCGTTGAAGATATGCTCAAGGACGCTGTCGCTCAATCAGGCCGCAGCCTACGGGACGAAGCGGACCATTTTGTGCGCAGCGCGCGTCCGTCCTCGATTATTCAACGTGTGGCAGAAGTGGATGAAGTCGCCAATCTGGTGGCGTATCTTGCTTCTCCCTTGTCATCGGCGACTACCGGTGCGGCATTGCGCGTCGACGGCGGCGTCGTGGACAGCATGGCGATCTGATCGGCCTGCTACTGACATCTATTCTGGAGAGTTTTTCATGGCAACAGCATCAGCATCCCTGCGCATTCCGGTCGCAGCTGACACCGTTTGGCAATTGGTAGGCGGTTTTCTTTCCCTGCCAGACTGGCTCCCGTTCATCGCCAGCAGCGAGCCTGCCGAAGGCGGACGTCTGCGCAAACTGACCACTGACGACGGCGCGATTATCATCGAACGCCTGGAAACCTACGACAATCAGGCGCGCACCTACAGCTACTCGATCACGCAAGGGCCGTTTCCGGTCACCGATTACCTGGCTACGTTGCAGGTCGAAGCAGTTGGCGACAGCGAAACACAGGTGACCTGGTCCGGCAGCTTCACGCCCAATGGCATTTCCGATACCGAAGCTCATGAGTTGTTTCAGGGGATTTATGAAGGTGGCCTGGAAGCCTTGAAAGGCAACTTCTAACCCTTGAACAAACGCTCATCCAGCATGAAGTCCAGCTCCCGCGCCTCGGCCACCACGGCTTGATAGGCCGGATGCTGGACGTTCAGCAAGTAATTGGACTCGCGGGGGATGATCACGCTGGGCACGGTCAACGCCAGGCTTTGCCCGGATTCGAGCCAGACATCGCCAAAGCTGGCGGTTGATGGCGGGGCGGGCTCGTCGCGCCAGTCGGCGGGCAGAACGTCCGGGCTGGCGTTGAGAATGTGCTGTTCGGGAAGCTTGAGTTCGAGCATGGCGTAATGCTGGATGACCGAGGAATTTCCCAAGTGCACCAGCACCTCAAGCAGCGCCAGGGACTCACTGCCAGCGCAATACACGCAGGCTTTGCCTTTGCTGTTCCAGCGTCCGCCATAGAGCCTGGCCCCTTCGCCATCGAAGGCCTGAGCCAGCCATTTGCGTTTGACCAGGCGATAAATACTGATCAAGCCACGACCCCATGTTCAAGACGACCGATCAGGTCCAGCACGGCCTGGGCTTCGGCTGAAGTGGCGAGCATTTCCAGCGGACGATGATTGCCGAGCCCGCGCACCGGTTCGACGAGCCAGCGCCGCGTGGCGTTGGTATCGCCTTCGAACAGATCCAGCGCTGCCTTGTAGACCGCAGCCAGACGAAACAGACGATCGCTTTCCTCAGCATTGAATTGCCGCACTTTCAGACGTCTCTGCAAGGTGGCGGGCGCAATCCCCAAATGAATGGCCAATGCCGAGCGGTTAAGGTCGGTGTACTGCGCCAGGCGTTCGAACACCTCGTAAGGCAAGCCTTTGCGAAGCGCGGCATACAACTGAGTGCCCCGTGGCGGGACACCCAATTGCTGCCAGAAGCCCGAGGCCTGGTCTGGAGCAGGTTGATAATTGCGGATGGCGATGGACATTGGCAGGTCCTCTTTTATCGTTTGATATTTATATAATATATCAAATGGTTGTTTTGGAAAGCCTGATTTATTTGAGATTTGCGTGGGTAAGCAAAGGGATCGTGTAAGCAATTGAAAGGCGGTAGATGATCGGTGTATAAACACATAAACACCTATGTTGGCGTGAAAATCATGAGCACTATCCGTTGGAACGTCGCCGTTTCTCCCGATACTGACCAATCTCTTCGAATGTTTCTTGCCAGTCAGGGCGGGGGCAGGAAAGGGGATTTGTCACGGTTTATCGAAGAAGCTGTGCGAGCACATATTCTGGAGTTGACGGCTGAGCAGGCCAAACAAGCCAACGCCGCAGTGAGCGAAGAGGACTTGAGCTCAATGGTTGATGAAGCACTTCAATGGGCTCGTAAGCGCTAATGCGGGTAGTTTTGGACACCAACATATTGTTCAGCGCACTGATTTCACCACATGGGGCGCCTGATGTGATTTATCGGGCTTGGCGTTCTGCCTGTTTCGAGGTTGTGACATCGCGGACGCAACTTGATGAAATTCGTCGCGCGAGTCGTTATCCCAAACCCAAAGCCGTTCTGCAGCCGGCAAGGTCGGGGCCATGATCAATAACCTCCAGCGTGCTGTGGTATTGGAGCGGCTGACCATTGATGTGGAAGCTGACGATCCTGATGATTCGTTCCTGTTGGCAATGGCCCTGGCTGGAAATGCTGATTATCTGGTGACGGGAGATCGACGCGCCGGATTGCTGCAGCGCGGACATATCGAGCGTACGAGGAGCGTCACTCCTGCCGTGTTTTGTGCTGAGGTGCTCTGATTTGCAAGCCGCTACGTGGGGTTATCCATAGCGGCTATCAATACGACGCAGAGGTATCAGCGCATTCACTCCATGCTCACTGCAAGTACGTAGCCTTGTTTTTTGCTGGCCAGCCGGGTAACCGTGATGCGGCAGCTGCCGGTTTACGCTACCAGGATTTCGCCCTGAACCAGCGCTACGCCGCTCTGGATTATTTCGACGATGCCAGGCGAGCCGACCGAAGCGGGTTTGGCGCTTTGGGCGAATTCGTTGGCCTGGGTGACTTGCCCCAGGCTCATGCCGTTCTGTTTGGCGCTGATCCAGTACTGCAAACCTGCGATGTCCGGCGCGCGACCGAATGCTGTTCTCAGGCGCGCTTGACCTTGAAACTGCTCAAGGCCCGCTGCATCGCGGCGGCGCGTTCGGAAAGTTGCTGGGCAGCGGCAGCGCATTCCTGGGAGCTGGCATTATTCTGTTGAGTCACTTCGTCGATTTGTTCCAGACCAATGCTGGCCTGGCGCAACCCGGAAGCCTGTTCGCTGGAGGCCTGGTAGATCAACGACACCAGCGTCGAGACCTGACTGGTGCCGGTCACGATGCCTTTGAGGGAGCTGGCGGTGCGGCTGGCAATGACCATGCCCCGTTGGGTCTTGATTGAAGAGTCGGCAATCAAGGCCGCTGTTTGTTGTGCGGCTTCGGCGCTGCGTGCGGCCAGGCTGCGTACTTCATCGGCGACCACCGCAAACCCGCGGCCCAGTTCCCCGGCGCGCGCGGCCTCGATGGCAGCATTCAACGCCAGCAGGTTGGTCTGGGCAGCGATGTTGTCGATGGTGGTGATAATTGCCGTGATGTCTTTACCCGCCGCATCAATCTCGCCCATGGCCGAGATCAATTCGCTCATCAACTGATCGCTTTGTCCGGCATCGGAGCGTGAGGATTGTGATTGTTCATCGGCTTTTTCTGCGTTCTCCGCGTTTTCGTTGGTTTGCGCTGCCATTTGGGTCGTCGCCGCACTGATTTCGGTGATCGAAGAAGCGGAGTTAGCGGCACCGTCGGAAAGGTTATGGCTCAGTTCGCTGACCTGTGCCGAACTGCCGGTAATTTGCGTGGCATTGCTCTGCACTTCGATGATCAGGTTGTTGAGGCTGCGCACCATTTTCTGCAATGCCTTGCCCAGCTGATCATTTTGTGAGGACAGCGTTACCTCCAGATCAAGATCGCCTTCTGATATCCGTTCGGCAACTTTGACCTGTCTTTGCAAACTGTCGGACATCTCATTGAGTGCAACGGAAAGTTGCCCGACTTCATCTTCGGAAGTTTTCTCCAGGCGTTTTGAAAATTCTCCATGGCTGATTTGCAAGGCAAGCGTGGCGGATTCCTTGATGGGGCCGGCAATTTTTCCGGCGGCAATCCACAGGGCTATCAAGGCAAACACGGAAACGCCCAGGCCTACCAATATTTGCAACATGCTGCTGCTGTTACTGCGGGCCTGAAGTTCATTCTCCAGACCAATCGCCTGGCTCATTACCACGGCTTTGGGTAGCCGAATCAAGATGGACCACGGCTTGCTAGTGCGTCCCAGCGCAATAGGCATCAAGACTTCAATATTTTGCGTGGCCTCATTCAAATGACCATTGCCGGTTCCTGACTTTATATCAGCGAGTGTTTTCTCCCACGTCTGCGGTATAAGTGCTTTCAAATTCTGGCCGATCAACTCGGCATGCTGACTGTCGGCAACGACCAGACCCTGGTTACTCAGAATCGAAACCGAACCCTCGCCGCCATACAAACCGGCTGACATTTCTTCGCTCAATTTTTGAATGAAATCCAGGTTGTAGTCGGCGCCCACTACGCCGTAAAACTTGTTATTCACCACCACCGGAACTGAAAGGGTGGTCAGCCAGACGTTTTTGCCTTGAACCACATAGGGGATGGGGTCAAGCACGCTCTCTTGAAGGGTGTCGCGGGGGCCACTGTACCAGCCGCCTTTCAACACACCATTGGGGTGACGATCCTGAGTGTCGTATTCAACCAATGGCTGCACGGCGACACGGCCATCGGCGCTGCGCGTCCAGTAAGGGGTGAAGCGCCCTGTCGTTGGGTTGTTGCCTTTCTGGCCGTCACGATTCGAGGCATCGAGACCATCCAGCGCATCGGGTTCCCAGCAGGAATAAGTGCCATTGAACTCAGGGTTGTCCTTGAGCACGTCCAGCAATACGGCGTTGATCTGTTCACGGCCCACCAGCAGTGAGCTATTGGCTGATTTACTCGTTGCAAAGGTGTTGGCCATGACCCGTGCAGCATCCAGCGCTGTTTGCAGTTTGACCTGAATAGCCGTCGCGCGTGATTCAGCAAGGTTTTTTACCTCGCGGATAGTCGCATCCTGAACCAGCTTCGAGACTTCAGTGGAGACGAAGACTTCGTTGGCTTTTGAAGAATAGAGTCCATACAACACAAGGCTTGTACAGGAGATAAAAAGACAGATACCGGCGGTGGTGCAAATGCGAGTCTGCAAGGATTTGAATTTCATAGGTAGGGTTCCTGTACTGCTTTCAGAAACTATTGTCGCCTGCTAATAAGATCGGCAGGATGTACACCAAGGCATTGCTATAGTTCCTATTGGCCATTACTGATGTATATGCTACTTAGGTATCGGATATGTTTATATTTTTGGCGATAGGCTGAAAAGAAGCTAAAGGAAGAGGTGTTTACAGGCGGGCAATGCGAATGCATAGCAATCAGTAGTTTTGAACTGCTGTTTCTATGGTGTTCGATATTAAAATTGGATCAAAACTGTTGTTATCGCCAAATCAAGCTGTCACTAAGAAGGCACTTCACTAACTATTAGCTGGCTATCTTATACAGTTCGGTAATTTCTAAATGCGTGGGAGTTGGGTATCCACCGACATTGAGTAGTTGATTGTTGTGATTATCAGCTACGGGGAAATGTGGGAATCGGTATCAAATGCTCAAGCTCGCAGTGCAATCCTTCGTGGCGGCTCGTCAATTATCCTCTCAAGCTCGTTCCCGAATATTGATCTGAGTCATAAAGACACGTAGTGAAAGGTCATAAAGACCATTATTGTCAGGGTCATTATGACCTGTTAAATCCTATCCATCTGAATATAAAGGTATTTTTAATTGGCACGGTTAATGAAAGAACAAGATGCCTTTAACTGATTTATAGGAATCAACATGAACAGTGCAATCCTCCTTTGCTTATCCGTATGCGCCTTCGTACCCGCTTTGACGATGGCCGACCAGGTCATTCGGGAAGTACCCGAGACTACCGCAGGCAAAGGTTACGGCGCGCTGACCGGCTTGATGATTGGCGCCGCAGCTGGCCCTATTGGGGCAATTGCTGGCGCGGGTGCCGGTTTCTGGATGGGGGGCACCGTTCAGGAAGCGTCCGACCTGAGCGGCACAGCCTATGAAATAGAAAGCAGCCAGGGCGAGCGCAGCATCGTGCGCTCGCCCAATGCCCGCTTCACCCCTGGCCAGAAGGTCACCCAGAAAGGCGCACGTCTCGTCGCGCAACCTGATTGATCCGCAGCGCCTGATCCCGGACGCGTAAGCGACATGGCAGGTCTTACTTCGCCAACGCCTTGACCAACGCCGGCGTCACGTAATGCGGGCCGTCGAACAGGTACAGCAGGTAGCCGTCGTAGGCGGCCAGTTGCGGTTTCAGTTCGGCGGCGGTGGCGGAACGGAAACCGCCGCCATAGTTGGGGCGAAAAGCTTCGACGATGATCCGCACGCGGTCCTTGCCCAGGCGTTCGCGCAAGGCATCGGCGTAAGTGCGGGCCACGGGCGCGGTACGGGCATAGACGCCGACGCCGTCCTGGAAGAACACGCCGATGTCGTCTGGCAGCCATTGCTTGAGCCAGTCGGCGGTGGCGGCGGGGCCGAGGTTCGCGCCGTCGTAGACGCTGATCCATAACGGACGCGGCAGTTTGGCCAGCAGCGCGGGCAGTTCCTTGGCGCGGGTCCAGCTGGGGTCGACTTCGGCCGGGAAGTAATAGCCGGTGACGTGCAGCGGCGTCGGCAGTCTGGCGATGCGTTCGGACACGGCAGCCAGCTGCTCAATGTTGTCCCGAGAGCGGTTTTCGCTGAAATAACCCGCCAGCCCGACGATCACATCCTGAGCCCAGGGCTCTTTGGCGATGCGTGCCCAATCCGGCAATACCGGCACGTTGGGCAGGCCGGTGCCAGGCACGAAAGCATGATCGTCGACCACGGTCCATTGCACCAGCAACTCCCGGGCGCCGAGTTTTTGCCAGTCGCCCTTGATGCCGACGGTTTTGTTGTCTGGCTGCCAGACGATGCCGACGATGCCGGGGTCCAGCGGTTTTACAGCAGTGACGTACAACATGGCGGTGCCGGTTCCAAGCGTCGCTGCAAGCAGCAGAACGCCTAGACTGGCACGGCTGACGGTCTTGCCGAGAATCTTCAAGGAAGCGCCTTCTTGATGCGCTGGTGCCACTGGTTCAGCGAAGTCACGCCTTTGGCGTTCCAGTTGGCAGCAGCGTCGGGGCCCAGATGAAACTGACCCTCATTGAATTGCCAGACAATCACTTGTGGCTTGTGCTGGGCAAAGTCCGGGGATTCCAGATATCGCAGCAGCGTCGCCCAAGGCCCGACATCGCCGGGGTTCCAGGTCAGGGTGACCGGGCGATCCAGCGCGTTGGACAACTTCTGGGTAAAGCCCAGATAAGGCTGCACGAAGCTGTTGCCGATCACCTGAACCGGCGCCGGAGCGTCGTCGATCAGCAGGTCTTTTTCGACCTGATGCCGCACGGTGTAGATGTCGCGGCCAATCGCCTTGCGCTTGATGGCAGGCAGGAAGTTGCTGGCCAGATCACCGAACGCGCGCTTGTCGAACCATTCGCCCAGTACCGCGCCCCCGCCGGGTTCGCCTTGCAGGCGATAGCGTTCGGTAATCAGTTTCGCGGTGGCGTCGGCGGTGTTCTCGGCGCTCCAGGCGGTCCAGTGATAATCAGCGCGGTAAAACGCGGTCTGTTTGCCTTGTTCGGTCTGTTGCAGGATCGGCTTGATGTTCAACGTGGTCAACGAGGCTTTGTTCCGCTCGCTTTTTAAACGGTCGTAACGCTGCACCACTGCCGGGCTCAATGGCTGATCGGCTGGCAGACGCTGGGCGTAGAGCGGCGCTTTCATCGGCACCGCCAGGGCGATTTTCTCGCGGGCAAGTTGTTGCTGAACGTCCTTGATCAGGCCGATGCTGCGCGCAGTGCTCGGGTTATCGACCTTGTTCAGGCTTTCCCAGGCCGGAAACAGCCAGCCGTCCTTACCGGTGACGACAGCCGGAGCGGCTTGCATGGCAGTGCCGGACAGGCTGAATAGCACGCCAGCAAACATCGCGCAGACGGGCAGAAAACGCTGAGGTTTTACGTGAATAGTCATGGGGCAGTCTGGTCAACGAGGCCAATCAGGCGTGGGGTCTGGCGCGGGCCGACCAGGAACAGGCTGTAGCGATCGCCTGCCTTGAACGGTTCAAGGGTGAGCGGCAGGCTGGCGCTTTGTCCGCACCTGGCAATCAGGGTCGCTTGCACCGGATTGATGGTGCGTTGCGCCTGGCCTTTGAGCGGCAGCTGGCTGAACGCGCTGGCGCCATTGGCCAGTTTAATGTCGGCTTTTTCACAGCCTGCGCTGAGGTTGTAGACGTTGAGTTCAGCGCGCAGATCTTTGCCGCGCAACTGCGGATCGATGATGACCCTAGGTGCGGCGGCGAGTTCGTTGTCGAGCACCAGCGTGACCGGTGCGTTTTTCGGCACGCTCAGGCCTTTTAACGGCCGACCGTTGACCGTGATGTTCAGCGGCTGCAGCGACTGCGCCGACAGGGCAACGGCGGGCTTTTGATCCAGGCTCACTTGCACGGCGTTGTCGGGTGGATTGACCGCCCACCCAGGCCGAGCCTTCCGGCTGTTTCGGCGCGTAGAGCTGCGCGATTTCGCGACGCCTACTGCGCCGCTGTTGAGGCCAGCCCAAGGCCGAGCCCCAGGAACAGACAAATACGAGGGTGCATAAAAATCCTTAATAGGAGTAAGTCAGGCGAGCGAACACGCCTTTGGCGCGGTCATCGCCAAACATCTTCACTCGGTATTGCAGCGAGAAATCCACATAAGAGCGCGGCGCGTTGTAGGTGTCTTCGCGGAACCAGTAACGCACGTTGTTACCGACGCCAACGCCACCGGCTCGACCGGATGAATAGTCGGTGCTGCCGTCGGATCTGGTTTCGCTGTCCATCTTCGAGTCGTAGTCGAACGCGGCCACCACATGGGGAAAGGTCACCCAGCGCGAACCGGTGCCGCCGATGGCGTAGCTGCGGCCACCTTGCCATTCGCTATTGATGTAGTTGCGCGAGTCGTTGACGTAATGTCCGGCCTCGGCGAACAACTGCGACGTCCACCAGCTAGGCGTATCGACGCGCAGATCGGTGCCGATGCTGGAGCCGTAGCCCAGACGCAGCAGCCAGTCGCCATCGACGTCAGACGAACCCAGCGGGAAGGTGCGTTCAACGGCGGCCATGACGTTCAGCGACGTGAACGGCTTGACCCGCACGCCGAGTGCGCCTTGCAGGGCATCCAGGCCGGTGTCCGAATCGCTGTTCTTGCTCCACAGCGTGTCGGTGACCCGACCATAAAGCTCAACGAAACGGGCATTGCGGTAACCCAGTGGACGCCACGACAGCTCGGTGCTGTTTTGCAGGCTGTCGTTGCTGCTACTGCCGCTGCCGCCATTGCCATTATTGGTGCCGGTGCTTGGCGCCGAGCTCAAACCGCTGCTGGAACTGTTGCCGCGATAGCTGGTGGTGCTGGTCAAACCCCAGGTACGCGAGACATCCGCCACGGCACGTCGGGTGTCGAACAGCTGCTGTTCAGGCATTTCCAGCGCGCCGGCATTCTTCGCGTCGATCACCCGCTTGAAATAGCCCATCGCGTGCTCGTCGTCGTTGACGCGCATGGCGGTATAGGCGGCATCCTGAGTGGCGGTCGGCGGCAGCGGCTTGGCGGCGTCGGCCATGCGGAAGGATTCGTGAGCGGCGTCATCGTCGCCGGCCTGAACCGACAGATAAGCGACCTGCAAATCAGTCATGCCATCCAGCTCGCCGGCATTGCGCGCTTGCTGCAAACGTTCGCGGGCGGTGCGGCGTTGACCCAGCGCGGCGTAAAGGCTGGCCTCTTCGTAAGTGGGCAGACTGCCCAGCGCCAGGGCTTGGGTGAAGTCTCGGTGGGCACCGGCGTCATCTCCGGTTCGCTGACGCAGGCGACCGCGCTGGGCCAGCAAGCGTGCATCGTCGCCGTTGACTTGCAAGCCGTCGCTGGCTGCGGCGACCGCTTCGGGCAGGCGTTTCTGCTCGGTCAGGGCGCTGACCAGCAGGCTGCGATAATTCGGGTTTTGCGGCGCGCGGCTAATGGCCTGGCTCGCCAACGCAGTCGCTGACTCCGAGTCCTGGTGGGCCAGTGCCGCGTAAGCCTGCACGGCCATGTCGGTGCCGCCGTCGCGCTGGTTGCCAAGCCAGATATCGCAGATCAAGCCAAACGCACTTTCCTGGCAGTTCAGTGCCGGTGCGGGGAAGTGAATCGCGGTTTTCAGGCCCTTGTTCTTCTGGCGCAAGGCGACCTGTGCAGCAGCGCGGCGGCGGGCGACTTCACCGCCGGTATCAGCGGGCAGCTTTTGCAGCTGATCCAGCGCTTGTTGCGGCTCGTTATTGGCCAGCGCCAGATCGGCGGCGAAGAAGCGAATCTCGCGCACTTCCGAATCCAGCAAGCCGTCGATGGCCAGCGCCGGGTTCAGATCGGCCTGCGCGGCCTGAGTCTTGCCCTGACGATCCAGCGCGTAGCTGCGCAGAATCCACGGCGCGGTTTCACCATCGTCCTGAGCCAGCGCGCCCGTAGCGGCCAGTTCGGCGGCGCGGTAGTCCTTGGCGGCAATCAACGTGCTGATCAACAGCTGTTGATGAGCGCCGATTTCCGGTGCCCAGGCCACGGCCTTGCGGGCTTGATCCACGGCCAGCGACAGGTTGCCGCCTTCCAGGGCGCGATAGCCGGCGATGGCCAGCGGTGCGGCTAACTGGCGGCGAATGGCTTCGCGGCGCATCAGCAACGTGTCGTCATCCGGGAACACCCGCAGCGCTTCAGTGGTGGCCTGATTTGCTTCTTGCAGATGCTGTTGGCGCTGCAAGGATTCAATCAGCAGCAGCCGATAATCCATGCGCTTGGGCGCCTGGGCGATGGCTTTGCGTGCGGATTGGGCGGCAACGCCGAAGTCGTCGCGATCGTAAGCCTTGAACGCCTGCGCCGCGGCGCCGAAACCCGGTGCCTGAGGCGATTGCGGGTAGCGTTTAGGGTGATCGCGCAGTTCCTTGTCGCGTTGCGCCTGCACGATCAAGCGGTTCAAACGGGTGACATCGGCGCGCTGGCGCAAGGCTTCGCGGGCCTTGGCGATGGCCAGGTCGTAATCTTTGCGATCGTACGCGCTGTATGCCTCGTTGGCCGTTTGGTACGCCGGGCCACTCAACGGCAGCGGCAGGATTTCGGCATGGGCCAGCGCAGGCAACAGGCTCAGCCCCGTGGCCATGAGCGTCAGGAAGGGGCGGTTCATGCCGGAAGCTCCGTTGGATAGTGACTGTGCTGACGGGCCACGGCCTGTTCGATGGTGGCGCGGGGCAACACGCCGATATCGACCAGATAGTCGCCGATGCGGCCGTGATGCTGCGGGCGATAATTGAGCATGGCGCGGCTGAACACGTCGCGGTCCAGCAGGCCCATTTCGATCAGCAAATCGCCCAGCAGCGGCGCTTTGGCATTCGGCACGGACTGGCCATCGATAGCGTTGACGTTACGCAGTTGCGCGACGATTTCACTTTCCCGGGCAATCAGCTGCACCGGCTCGCTGCCCAGTTCGGCACTGATCTGTTGCAGGCCTTCGGCGGTCAGCGGGCTGGCCACGGCGATTTGCGCGCGGCCTTCCTCGTTGAGCCCCAACGGCACCACGCGCCAGCGCAGGGCAAACTCGTCGGTCAACAGCGATGCGTTGGCCTTGTGAGCGACATCGAAAACCCGTGGCAGATCGTTCTGAAAGGCGATGGCTTCGGCCAGTGTTTCGTCATCCAGCCAGCCATGGCTGAGCAGGATTCGACCCAGTGGCATGTGCCGGGTCTGTTGTTCGTTCAGCGCGGTTTGCAGGTTGGTGTCGTTGATCGCCTGCCAGGACAGCAACACGCTGCCCAGCTTGCGCGGCGCGGCGGCGACCAAATCGGTGGACGGGAAATCGTGCATGGTCTTGTCCCAGACCAGTTTGCGATTAAATACTTTGCCCACCAGAAACATGCGCCAAGCCCGCGAGGCGGCCATGAAGTTGACGAAGTTGCCCACGATCATGCGCGGCGCTGACAGTAGGCCGTGCTGCCAACCGTAGAGTTCAGTGGTGAAATAGCATCGGTGCGCAATACGCCAGGCTAAAGCGAAGCCGTTGGTTAGTAGTAGCGATACGATCAGTTTATTGTTCTCAAACAGAGTCGGAAAGCTGGTGTCCCACAAGCCGCTGTTGCGCAAAACGATCAACCCCAGCAGTTGCACCATGATCAAGTAGGCGATGATGCTGACGAACGAAGTAACTACGCCCTTGCGGTCGCGAAACAGCAGATATCGATTGGCGAGCGAGCCGGTCCAGCCCATTTGCTCCCAGCCTTGCAGGCCTATACCCACTGTCCAACGCGCTTTCTGGCGAAACGCGGTGCGGAAGGTGTCGGGGAACAGCCCGCGCACACAAAGCGGCATTTCTAGTTCTAACTCGTAGGGCTTACGGAACCAGGACTTGCGCAGCACCCGATACCGCACCGGAAAACGCACGAAGATCGCGTTCATGCCCTGCCTGTAAAGCCGAGCGCTTACGTCGTAGTCCTCGGTCAGACTGTCTGTGTTGAATGGTTGATTCTGGTTTTCACCGGCCAACACTTGTAGGGCTCGGTGCGAGAAACAGGTACCAACACCCGCCGAGGGCACGGTATCGCTCATGCTTTCTCGCACGATCAGGTCCTTGCCATGCCACTCAGCGAACTCGTCCATGTAAGTGCTAGCCACCCACTCGTACCAGTTCCGCTCCAACGACAGTACCGGCAGCTGAATCATGTCCTTGCGTGGCAGCAGGTAGTTGAAAAGGCGTAGTTCCAGTGGATGTACGACGTCCTCGCTGTCATGCATGACCACACCGGCGAAGGTTAGGCCGTGGGTCTTTTCATGCAGGAAAATCGCTTGGATAACCCAATTTAAGCAGTCTGCCTTGCAGGTCGGGCCGTCGTGTGGCACTTCCACTCGGTGTAATTTTTTGTAGCGGCGACGCATACGCTCAACTTCGTCGATGGTGCCCGCATCGTTTGCATAAGTGCCGACGAAAATCTCGTAGTTTTGGTAGTCCAGGGACGAGACCATGTTTTCGAGCATCGCCGCAATGACGTCGTACTCAAGCCAGGCTGGAATCATGATTGCCAGAGGCTGCTGGTCACGGGCCAGCAGTTGCTCGGCTGTCAGAGGCCGGTATTTACGCTTTACCGTAAATTTGCGGTACAAGCGCCGAGCCCAATACCACAGGTCGACGATCAGATCGTCAAGGCCGGAGATCAGGATCACTACTGCGACCACAATTGTCGCGGCTTCCAGAAAACTGTAGTAATGGGCCAGCCAGTAAGGCCAATAAAGCGACGTCATAAAAGTTTTCCGTTACTGGCGATTGCGACGGGCGCTACGGCCAGCCAGCATCAGGATGAGCACCAACAGGATGCCGCCGGGAATCAGCCACAACATCGAAGGGGTGCGCCAAGCGTCGAACCCCTTGGGTTCTTCTTTATCGATGAACTGACTGCCGCTCGGATCTTTCGTATCGAAGGTGACCACCATGCCGTTGTCGCCCAAAATCGTCACGTCGCCACGGGTCAACAGTATCGGTTTGGCGAAGATCGGCGCATTGCTACCCAAGGCGCGATAGATCAGACCGTGCTTGCCACCGGCGTCCACGACCTGCAACGAAGCCAAGTGATTGAGGGGATGCAGATCAAGCAGCGGCTGATCCTCGTGATTGATGCGCAGACGACCCTGATCATCGACCTGGACCGATTCCTTGCTGTCCTTGAGTGGCAACTCGAAGGCCAGGAAGTCTTTGTCCGGCGTGACCGTGGCTTTTGGATCGGCGCTGACTTTAAGTTCTGCGCGAAGTGGCGAAACGCCGGCGCCATCGGCCACCGAAATCACTTGCGGCAAGCTGCTCTCTGGATGATCCAGATACGTCTGAGGCACGAGGATTTGCGTGTTCATGGCGTACCGCGCGGCCATGCCGGAGAAGCCACCATTCAGGCTGATTTTGTCCAGCACGAGGTGGCTGGTCGGCAGTACCGAAACCGGGAACGCTTGTGGCGTTTCCAGGCAGCGATCACTGACCGGCTGACGCTGGAACGACACCCGCAGCACGTTCTTGGAACCCAAGACATAGCTTGGAATTCGTGCTTCGATGCGTTGCTTCTTGCCGTTGGCAACCAGTTGTTGCGCGCCAATCAGGTAATCGTTGAGAAACAGCGAGGCGACCGGCGCAGTAGCCGAGGCGCCCGGTGCGGCGGACACGTCCACCACGGCTGTGACCGGCAGCCGACCGTCGTAAGCGACGCTGCCCAGCGGGAATGAAGCGCTCCAGTCGGACTTGGCGAGCACGTCGATGGTGCCGGGCCTGCCGCCCAGATTAGCCAGGGCCACGCGACCATCGGCGCTCAACGGCATTTGTGCTTCGCTGACCGTCAAGGTGCGACTGCGCGCCAGCTTGTTCCAAGCACTGCTGAACAGGACCATGGCTTTGCCGGTGACTTCTGGCGCGATCATTAGAACCGGACGCGTGCCGAGCAAGGCCAGTCGCACGTTGTCCGTACCTTTGGCAGCTAGACCGGCATTAACATGACGCTCACGCCATTGAGTGAACGCGGTGCCTGCGCTGGCGTCGGCACCTTGTAACTGACTCTGCAAGGCGTCTAGGGATTCGTTGATCGCCTTGAGCAATTGCGGGTCGTTGATTGCCAAGTCGGCCTGCACGTTCGGCGTCTGACCCAGCATCAGCAATGCGCCTATTTCCGCCGGGTTGGCCAGGGTATGCTCGCCCTTGCCATTGAGAGCCGAGAAGGCCGGGATGTTCTGCAGTTCGGTAGGGATACGCAGACCGTTCAGATCCACGCTGTCGTGGACGGCAGGAAAGGGCAGGATGCGCGCGTGTTTGCCGATCCGTTCTAGGGCCACGCCCAGACGCCAGGCGGCATCGTAACTGCCGGCCGTCAGGCTGCCTGGAGCGACCATGATCCCGGGTTTGCCCGGCAATGCAGTCCAGGCGGCGCCGACGTCCTGCAATAGGTTGGCGTCGTAGCTGTAATTGAGGCGGGTATCGGGTTCTATGCGCAACACGTTGCCGATGGCGCGTTCGTCCTCACACAACACCTTGGAAATCACCGACGACCAGGCTACGCCCAGACGTAAGGAGCCGCTGTCGCGAGCGGCCTTATCCACGCCCAACGTGGAGCTGGCGTTGCCCTGGGCTTCGCTGAGGCCTTCGGCACGTACCGGGTAGCCATCGAGCGAGAGCAGCAAGGTGTTGCGACCGCTTTCGCCATTAAGATAACTGGCATCGAAGGTCAGCGACGCATCGGTCAGCGGCACACCGGCCGGAACCGGCAGGTACAGCTCACGACGCGAATCGGTGGAGCCGAGGATGATCGGTGCGTCGATCCCAAGATCTCGCAAGCGGATTTCGCGCTGTTGCTGCGTATCGGCATTGACGCGGTTGATCGCCTGGGTGAGCGGGCTGTCCGCCGCCCGGGCAAAGTTTGGCATTAGCACGAGCAGGCTCACGCCACAGGCAAAGGCGCTGAGCGCGCCCGTTTGGGTGGCAACGGAAGACTTCATTCAGGCAGATCTCAAGCTGATAGAGGGGATGAACGTTTGTTACTGATAGGTGGAAGCCGGCCGGGTGTTGTCCGCCGGGAGCGTCGAGGCATGCTCAAGCTGACCGACGACGAAGTTATTGACCGGACGGCCCATCAAGGCATCGACAATGCGCGAACTGGCCTTGCCATCGCCGTAGGGGTTGGCCGCCAGTGAGGCGCGGCGCCACAGCAAGTCATCGTCGAACAGCGCATTGACGCCGCTAATGATCGAGTCCGGCGAAGTGCCGACCAGTCGCACGATGCCCTCCGCAACGGCTTCAGGCCGCTCGGTGACGTCACGCATGACCAGCACCGGTTTGCCCAACGACGGCGCTTCTTCCTGCACGCCACCGGAATCGGTGAGGATCACGTGGGCGCGCTGCATCAAGCGCACGAACGCCAGATAATCCAGTGGCTGGATCAGGTGCACATTGGGCAGGCCGCCCAAATGCTCCGTCACAGGCCCAAGGACATTGGGGTTCAAATGCACAGGGTAGACAATCTGGATATCGCTGCGCTGTGCCAGCTGACGCAGGGCTTTGCAGATATCGAGGAAGCCGTCGCCGAAGTTTTCCCGACGATGCCCGGTCACCAGCAAGACTTTGCGGTCGGCCTGCAGGAAAGAAAACTGTTGGTCCAGGCTGGCACGCAGCCCGGTATCTTGCTCAATGCGTTGCGCGGTCAATTGCAGGGCATCGATCACCGTGTTGCCGGTGACAAAAGAGCGCCCTTGCAAGCGTTCGCCTAGCAGGTTGCGCCGCGACTCGTCGGTCGGAGCGAACAGCATGTCGGCACCCAGATCGATGCAGCGACGGTTCATCTCTTCCGGCCATGGGCTGTAAATATCACCGGTACGCAGCCCGGCTTCCACATGGCCTACAGGAATGCGGCGATGGAAGGCACACATCGACGCGACCATGGCGGAAGTTGTGTCGCCATGCACCAACACACGATCAGGCTGGGTTATTTCCAGCACCGGATCAATCGCCCCGTACAGCGCAGCGGTCAGCGAGTTGAGGGTCTGGTGCGGCGTCATCACGTCCAGGGTGAAATCAGCTTTCAGATCGAACAGCTCCAGCACCTGTTTAAGCATGCTTTGGTGCTGGCCGGTGATGCAGATCTGCGAGTGGATACCCGGTTCTGCAGCCAGTGCCTTGACCAAAGGAGCCATCTTGATGGCTTCTGGACGTGTGCCGAAAATCGACAGGATTTTAATCCTTGAATGACTACGAGCGATGATGCCCTCCTCGCGCAGCTTTTGCGCCGCACAACAGTTGCCCAAGGTGTGATGGCATCTTGAGCAAACTAACGTATTGAGTTTTATCGGGCCGGGGACTTAATCGGAATGGAGGCTTGATATTCACTTCGTGTGAGATGGCGCATTGCCTTGCTTCCCGGAGCTGGCCGGATTATTAGCACTAACGGCGACAACTGCAAAGGGTAATTTGCGAAATTAATGTTTAATTATTAAGTGTGAAACTTTTGTTTTTTTAATGAGTCCTTTACAGGTTTGATATTTTTAATAGATGAAACCTTAGAGGCTGCTGGTTTAGCGTTTCGCCCTTTATTTGCAGTGGTTTGGCATCTGGTAAATACCGCTCGTCTGCAAGCATGGACCTTTTATTATATACCGAGGTCGCGAGCGGCGATTATTATAGAAATAATACCGGGTAAGCGGGAGGTGAGAGTCACGGGAATGACGCCTGTATATTGTCGGGCCCGATGCAGCGAGTGTCGGACAATAAAAGTTCAGTTGCAAGCGTATTAATTAAAAAAACACCGAGTGATTCATATTTCATTGTTAGTGGCACATTGATGCCATATATATCAGGTATGTGTCGGGATACCTAGAGCGTCGCGTTATATGTCGTAGGAATGAACGACATGTCAGTACTGACTATAGATACCGTTTTGATTCTCATCACACGCCCCGTCGAATTCATACATCCCGTAGCACCGGCTTTCTGAGTCGAGTCGTACCCACAGCATTCGCGGAGCGGCCAGATATACATTGGTATGAAACAAGGTGGCGAGGCGCCGCCGACTGTGCCTTCCGTACCTGTGCTGTTCGCACTTGCCTTCAAACACCGACATTCCGGCCTATAGCGCCCAGTCGGCGGTCACAGCCTATACCCTGCTATGGTTTCGGGGGCGATGGTCGCGATACAGACTCGCTTTCCTGGCATCCGTTGCGCTCACCTTGAGCGCAGCTAGCACCCGAGTTTCTTGACCCAGGCAACAGGAGAGCGATCATGACAACGCATCTGAACCACGTTACCCAAAATCAGCAAATCAACGATCAGCAGCAATCAGACGTGAGCTTGCATAGTGCCTCGCCCACCGGATGGGGTTTCGAGGAGCTGGTTCCTTCGCGCTATGCGCTGCGGGTCGGTGAAATTGACGTGCTCGTGGTCAGCGATGGGGTGCTGCCGCTGCCGACCTCGACGATGTCTACCAACGCCAGTCCAGCGGATCGCGCCGCCAGGTTCAAAGAAATGTATCTGGGGCCGGATGCATTCGATTGGGCGCTGAACGTACTGGTGGTGCGCAGCGGCGAGCAGCTCATCCTCGTCGACGCTGGACTGGGAGGGCAGTTCCCCGGTTTTCCGCGGGCCGGGCAGCTCCCAAACGACTGGAAGCCGCCGGTATCAATCTGGCGTCCGTGACTGACATCGTGATTACGCACATGCACATGGATCATATCGGCGGACTGCTGGCTGACGAAGTGAAGAGCCGCCTGCGTCCGGATGTACGCACCCACGTTGCGGCGGCTGAGGTTGCGTTCTGGGACTTGCCCGATTTCACCTACACCGAAATGCCGACACCGGTGCCGGACGTCCTGCGGGCCACCGCGAATCAGTTCATGGACGATTACCGCAGCAACGTGCGTACGTTTGAGGATGAGTATGAGGTGGCACCGGACGTGGCCGTTAAACTGACCGGCGGCCACACCCCAGGGCACAGTGTGGTCTACATAAACTCCCGCGGCGAACGCCTGACCTTCGCCGGCGACGCGCTGTTCCGGTCGCCTTCCAGCACCCCGCGTGACATATCGGCTTTGAACACGATCCTGAGGAGTCGCTTCGCGTTCGGGTGCGCCTGATGCAAGAGGCTGCGGCGAGCTGTGAGTGGTTGGTAGCCACGCACTTGCCATTTCCTTCCGTTGGCCGGTTGGCCGGGTGGCCGTCAACGGTGACGCCTTTCGCTGGATCGCGGCGTTCTGGGATTATTGATCGCTATTGCAAGGAGTAGGTCGTCAGCAGGCCCACTGCCTTCCCGACAAGTCCGGTCCTGCGGGCGCTGTGGTGACCTGCCAACCTGGCGAATTCACTCGCAGTCGCTATCCGCTTCCTTGAGCAGCTTGTCATCCTGAAACACTTGCAGATGTACCTGGCAGCTGGCGCCGCTGGGCATGCTCAGGGTGACCAGCGAACCTGCGGCGCCGCTTTGCAGGTCGCCGCTCTGGTTGATGCTGGAAGTGCCGCTGGCGCTGCTCTGGCGCACCGTCATGCGGTATTGCAGGGTCAGCGGGGTCGGGCTTTGCAGTTGTGGGCGGATCAGGACCGCTTCACCGTGGCGCTGGGCGTCGATGGACAGGCTCAGTTGGGATATGTCGATCATCGGCTTACCACTGCTTTACGCTGGCGGTGGAGTTGTTGCCGTACTGCGTTACCGTGGCGGTCCCGTTGAAACCGGCCTGTTGCACGCTGGCCTGATTGCCGGTTCCGTATTGATTGACGTAAGCCTGGTTGTATGCGCCGGTCTGGGCAACCACGGCCGAGTTGCTCGTGCCGTTCTGTACCGCGCTGGCCTGGTTGTAACTGCCGGTTTGAGTCAGTGTCAGGTCGTTGTTGCGCCCGGTCTGCTGCACGTAGGCCTGGTTGGCGGTACCGCTCTGGCTGATCACCGCCTGGTTGCGCGTGCCGGTCTGGATCTGCTCGAGCTTTTGCGCTGATCCGTTTTGATCGATACGCGTCTTGTTGTAGTCGCCGATCTGGGTGATGGCCGCCACGTTGCCGCGGCTGATGTCGGCATAACGCGGTTCGGACTGCAGGTCTGATGCCTGACACATTCCGCTGGCGACCAGCAGTCCTGCCGTCAGCCATTGCAGGTATTGGGTGTTAAACGCCATGTTCAGCTCCGTTTGAGAAGTTTTTATTTATCCGAGCCGGTCAGCGGCATGGACAGCGTCAGGTCGTCGTAACTCTTCAGATAACTTTGCAGCAGTGGCTTGTTCAGATCGTCCGGGTTCTTCAGCAGCCAGCTGCCGTCCCGCGCGCCTTGGGCAACCATGTGCACCAAGGCGGTTTCAATGGCTTCGCGCACGCATTGCTGCACCGGTTCGTTGCGGCTGAACCCGGTTTCAACTTCCAGCAAGTGCTTGAGCGAGACGTACTTGAACACGCCGAAGTCGACCTGGATCGAGAACACGGTCTTGGTCGTGGTGATGCTCTGGATAATCTCGCCGCTGCGAATGTCCACGGCACGCAGGTTGACGGTCACCTGGTCCTGGCGGTACAGCTCGGACGGGCCGATGCCCAGGTAACGCACGCCGATACCGCCGGAGCGCACGTTGCTTTCGTAGGCGACGATGGCGCCTTCGATGATCAGGTTGGCCGGACGCAGCGCGGGCAGCTGGACCTGAGCCTTGTCCTGCGGTTGCTCCAGGGCGCGGATGATCTTGCGCTCGGTGAGCAGGTCCTGCAGGTTTTCGCGTTCGACCGGTTTGAACCAGCGCGAATCACGCAGCGCGGTCACCAGCAAGGAAGCAGCGCCCTGGGTCACAGCGGTTGAAAAAGAACTGTCTGGCGACGGTTTGTATTGTCCGGTCTGATCACGCAAACCATACACAGCGACGGCGATGGGGCCGGCCGGTGCGGGCAGGTTGGTCAGGTCACGGGAAATCTGGGTGGGCGGTGACAGCGAAGCGGGATTGAAAGTCGCCGCTGGACGAGAAGTGGCACAGCCGCTGACGACCAATACTGCACATACAACCATTGATAACGAGCGGATGTGCATCGTCGTTCCTCTACAAGAAAGCCCCGCCGACGCTCGGCGGGGCTACAGCCATGAACGTGTTAGCTCTTAACGCTGGGTAACGGTTGCGGTGTTGCCGGCGCCGCCGGTTTGTACAACGTTGGCAACCTGGTTGTTGCTGAACTGGCTAACAGCCACGACGTTGGCCTGGCCATAGATGCCCTGACCGGACTGGCTGACGTAAGCGGTGTTGTTGTTGCCTTGTTGCAACAGGGTTTCTTCGTTGTAAGCAGCAGTCTGGATGCTGGTCGCTTTGTTGTTGTCACCTTTCTGGGTGATGTCAGCTTCCAGTTTGTAGCCGCTCTGAGAAGCGTAGGCCGAGTTGCCGTTGCCTTTTTGGGCAACAGTGGCGTCCAGTTTGTAACCGTTGGTTTGCTTGACTTCAGCCTTGTTGTTGCGGCCGTCCTGGGAAACGTTGGCTTGCAGATCGCTGGCGTAGGCCTGAGTGGTGGTCGCAGTGTTGAAGCTGCCGATCTGGGCAACGCTGGCGTTCTGGTCGTAACCGATAGTCTGCGAAGCGTTGGCTACGTTGTGGTCGCCCCACGATTGCGAGATGGTTGCGCTGCTGGCTGCAACGCCGCCTTGAACCACGTTGCCTTCGTTGTGGTTGCCGCGAGTCTGGGTAACGGTGCCTTCGGTGCCGGTGACGAACTGTTGCTTGACCGAAGCAGCGTTGTTGTTGCCCCACGACTGGGCAATGGTGGCTTCGCTGGAGTTGGTGGTCAGCTGAGCGATCGAACCGTTGTTATTGTTGCCGTCGCGCTGGGATACCTGGGCGTTGCTGCCGTTGTTGTATTCCTGCTTGATTGAGCCGTCGTTGGCGTTGCCATCACGCTGGGTCACAGTGGCGTGCACATTGACGTTGTTCAGCTGGTTGGTCGAAGCCTTGTCGCCCGAACCCCATTGAGTGATGTTGGCGCCGGAGTTGGTGTTGCCTTGCTGAACGACCGAAGCCTTGTTGTAGCTACCGTTGTAGGTATAGCCCTGGTCGATTTTTGCACCGGTGGTGGTGTTGTAGGTCTGGCCGATGCTGGCGGTGTTGCGCTGGCTGCCCTGATTGATTTCGGCAGTCTGACCGTTACCGATCTGGTTGATGCTGGAATCGTTGAAACCGCCTTTCTGGCGGCTGGTGGCATCGTTGCGATTACCTTTCTGGGCAACACTCAGCGTGCTGTCATTGGCAGTCTGTTTTGCGTTGGCTTCGTTGCGCTCGCCATTCTGGCCAATATAGACCGAAGACTTGGTAGCACTTTCCTGAACGGAGACGGCATTGTTCTTGGCACCGTTCTGGTTAACGTTGGCAGTGCTCGAGTCAGCGAGTGCCGAACCGGAGATGGCAACAAGTACAGCAATAGACAGAAGAGATTTACGAGCGCGCATGAAAGCCTTGGCGGTTGCAGGATCTGAGTGCAACACGGTTATTGAATTGAAGCGGGAGCATCATGCCGCATCACCACGGCTTCTTGCATCACTTCGCCCATCACCT